>TARA_R110002096_G_scaffold14610_4_pt1 | contig 40896 bp, 27 predicted proteins | sample TARA_R110002096 | Tara Oceans TARA_R110002096 (sample SAMEA4397295) | marine metagenome | biome: Polar Biome; feature: [DCM] deep chlorophyll maximum layer (ENVO:01000326); material: water (ENVO:00002006), including particulate matter (ENVO:01000060) such as... | depth 35 m
AGGTCACCCGTCTCGACAGGGTCAGCCGTTCAACCAACCACCAACAGGGCACCCGTCTCGACGACGTCAGCCGTCGAACCACGACGCCGGGCACCCGTCTCGACAGCGTCAGCCGTCGAACCATGAACTCAGCACCCGTCTCGACAGCGTCAGCTGTCGAACCATCAACACAGCCGGCCGCGCTTGAGATGCTCGACGATCAGGAACTCGTCGGGTGCTCCGGCATCCTGGGAGAGCTCGACACGGAGCTCGTCCACGCCGGACGTGGCGCACGCGATCTTGCAGATTCGCATGACATCGAGCACGCGGTCCTCGAGTCGGCGACCTGCGGGCTCCTGGAAAATGAACTCCGCCACCTCTTGTCCAGGAGTGGCGGATCGTTCGGGTCGGGTTTCGGAGGCTTCGTCGGTCGACGTCAAGGTCGGGTCCTGGTCGGTGGACGCGGTCGGCCCATCGGTGTCCGCATCGTTCGTGTCCGCCAAGAGGTGCGGGTCCTCCGAACGTCGTCGGTTCGGTTGGTCCTGACCGGGGCCGAAGGGCTTCGATCCGGCAAAACTGGGGGCGACGGGATCCGCCGGTCCGACCGAGCGAATCGTGGCCGCGAGGGGGCCCGTCGTGAACTCCGGTCGGGACAGGAGGCCCCAGAGGCGCTCCCCGTCATGCGCTCGGACGCGAAACTCGACGACATCGCGTCCATTCCCTGAAAGGTCCGGCCGCGGCGTGATCAGGGGCCCGGCCAGCTCCATCTCGAGCGCCTGCAGGCGCTGACGCCAATAGGTCGGCTCCAGGAGGAGAGGGTGTACAGATCGTCGAATAGCCCGCATGCCCTAAGCCCAGCCCGGTCCTGCGTCGATCCGAACGGGATTCGCCCTGGTTTTCCGGTCCCACCTTGAGACGTTGGGAGTGCCCCACATCGAGAGTGGGGCCGATCCGGCGCGAGCGGACCGGAAGGCTCTCGTAAGGCAGGCGTAAGTCGTTGTCCCACAAGGAGTAACGGCACTACGTCTTTTCCAACACCCGGGCCCCTTCTCTATATTGCTGCGGTGCGCGCGGGAACTCCCGCACTCACCTCGAGACCAGCTCGCGGCGTGGTGGAATTCGGCTCCCAGAGGGGGGGTGGTCCACCTCCGCTCCGGGTCGTGCTCGAACGGCGCTCCCGCTCCCTTCCGGGGCGGTCGCCACCCCTCGATCGTCATGCGATTTTCCACCAAGCTTCGTCCGGGCTCCTGGCCCCACGGCCAACGCCTTCTCGGAGGCCTGTTCTCGGCCCTTCTCCTGTCCTCCGCCATGGCCCTGGCTACCGGTTTCGCGACCGCCCAGGACGACGCCAAGGACGATGCCAAGCAAGACGACGAAGAGGTCGTCGAGGGGGAGAAGCCCGAAGAAGCTGCTCCCGAGGAGGTCGCGCTGGAGCCCCTCGCGCCCGGCATCGTCCTGCGCGGCGAGCGCGTGATCCTGCGCCCCGGCAAGGTCCTCGAGAACGCATCGGTGCACGTCCGTGACGGCGTGATCGTCGCGGTCGGTTCAAGCATCGACGTGCCCGAGGGCGCCCAGGTGATCGAGGGCAAGGTCATCTGCGCCGGTTTCCTGGATCCGTGGTCCACGCTCGGGCTGACGGACACGACCGCCTCGCGCCCCGAGACGGACGTCAACACGTTGGCGACCGACGGCCTCGACCTGTTCGCCTCCGAGCACCTGCGCAAGCAGACCCTGCGCGCCGGGGTGACGGCCGTCGGTGTCACGGCGGGTCGCACGGCATCCGTCAGCGGGATCGGCGCGGTGATTCGCACCGCACCGAACCTGGGCCTCGAGGACGCGATCGTGCTGGGCGACTCCTGCGTCGCGGCCGCGGTCGGGTTGAACGGCGATGCCTTCGACCGCATCGGTCACGTCGACCGGTTGATGAAACTCATCGAGGACGGTGTCGAGTACCGCATCGAGCACAACGAGTACGCCTACGAACTCGCCGCGTGGGAAGCCGAGATCGCCGAGGAGCAGGCCAAGCTCGAGAAGGACGAGGACAAGGCCAAGAAGGCGCGCGAGAAGGCCAAGGAGAAGGCCGAGAAGGACGGCAAGCCGTTCAAGGAGAAGAAACACAGGGAGGACAAGCGTCCCAGGGCGCCCAAGTACGACGTCGAGAAGGCGGTCTGGGCGCGGGTCGCGGAAGGCGAACTGCCTCTCTACGTACAAGCGCACCGCGTCAGCGAGCTGCGCGCGCTGCTCGACGGCACCAAGCGCTTCGGCCGCCTGCGCATGGTGATCGTGGGCGGAACCCACGCCCTCGGATTCGCCGAGGACATCGCCGCGCGCCGCATCCCCGTCGTCGTCTGGCCGTTCCCGAGTGGTGCGCCCGGTGCGGGTGAGCCCGACCAGCGCGACCTCTCCCTCGCGGGCCGTCTGTCGGCCGCGGGCGTCGAAGTCCTGCTCGGCAGCGGTGGTTCGACCAGCGCCCGTGATCTTCCGTTGCTCGCCGCGACCGCCGTCGGACACGGCCTGGATCGGGACGCTGCCTTGCGCGCGCTCACGACCGGTGCCGCCAAGATGCTCGACGTCGCCGACCGCTTGGGCCAGGTGAAGCGCGGCCTCCAGGCCGATCTCCTCGTGCTCAACGGCGAGCCCCTCGCCGCCTCCACCCAGGTCCAGTACGTGCTCTCCGCAGGCCAAGTGGTTCTGTCGCCGGAGGACAACTAATCATGCTCACGCTCACCCTCACTCTCGCCGCGCTCACCGCAGCGCCGACCCCGACCGTGGCGGACACGGTCTACCTGAAGCCCGACTTCGTGCACACGCCCGAGGGCGTCGCCGAGAACGTCGTGGTCGTCGTCAAGGACGGCAAGATCTCGGCGCTCAGCACGGCCGACGCGGTTCCCGCCAGCGCCAAGGTGCTCGAGCTCGAAGGTCATCTGACCGCCGGCATGATCGCGTTGTCCGACCAGTCGGGCATGGACGCCCGCGAAGCCCAGGACACGACGCGCATGGTGATGGACGGCGCGGACCTCGCGCACGCCTTCACCCGCGACCATTCCGACTACGACCGCCTCGCCGCGGAAGGCATCACGTCGGTGCTGTTGACGCCTCCCAGCGGAACGCTCTCTGGCGGGCGTACGGCGCTCGTCAAGCCGGGTGGCGCCATCGTCGCACCGCGCGCGCACCTGCACCTGTCGTTCAGCAGCAGCTTGTTCACCCGCGGGCGCAAGCCCACCAGCTATGCCGGCGCGATCCAGATGCTCGAGGAGCGCATGGCCGAGCCGAAGGGTGGCTTCGCGCTGCTCAAGGAAGGCAAGGTCTCCGCGCTGTTGCAAGCCGATACCCGCGCCGAAGCCACCCGCGCCGCCGCGTTCGCCAAGCGACATGGCCTGGCGGGCCTGATCTACGGCTGTGCCCGCGTGGGCGACCTCGCCGCGACCCTCAAGGACAGCGGCCTCGGCGTCGCGCTCCCCGCCTGGAATCCCGGCGGCAACGAGCGCATCCAGGCGTCCGCCCAAGCTTTGCACAAAGCGGGCGTTCCCTTCGGATTCGCCCTCGACGCGCCCGGTCGCCACCCCGCCTCGTTGCGCATGGCCGCTGCGGCCTGCGTGCGCGCCGGCCTGGACACGAACGCCGCGTGGAGCGCACTGACCTCCTCACCGGGCAGCCTTTCGGGTGGCCTCGGCCGTGTCGGCGCGATCGCCGCCGGTTTCGACGCCGACCTGGTGCTCTGGACCGGTCACCCCATGGAACTCACGAGCGCCGTGGAGCGCGTTTGGATCGACGGCGAGACCGTGCATGAAGCGGATCTGCCCGAGGCAGAAGAAGGCGACGACCAATGATCACCACTACGATTGTGGCCGGCCTCGTAGCCGCGCCCCTGTTCTCCGCCCCGGTCCTCCAGGACGACGCCCCGTCGACCAGTTGGACGATCCATGCGGACACGCTGTACGTCTCGCCCGGCAAGGTCGTCGAGGACGCGCTCATCCGCGTCCAGGACGGCAAGATCCTGTCGGTCACCCCCGGTGGCTCGGCCAGCGATTCGCTGCACGCGGTCGCCGTCACCGCCGGCATGATCGACGCGAGCGCGCGCATCGGCGCGGAGGGCTCCGTCGAGGAGTCCAGCGAGGTCATCACGCGCCTGTCGGTGCTGGATTCGATCGACCCGTTCGATCCGCAGTGGCTCCGCCAGGCACGCGCGGGCGTGACGACGGCCCACGTGACGCCGGTCGACCGCAACGTGATCGGCGGACGCACCGCGGTCGTCAAGACGGCGGGCAAGCCCTCGGTCGAAGCTCGTCAACTGCGCGGTCGCCCGATCCTGCGCGGCGCCCAGGGTTCGCTGCCCAGCGTCGGCAACTCGCCCGCTTTCGGCCAGCCGACCACCTTCTTCAACCGCCGCCCGACGACCCGCATGGGCGTCGAGTGGGAATGGCGCAAGTCGTTCTTCGACGCGGCGATGGCCGAGCGCTTCCCCGAGGCGGAGTTCGAGGGCGCCGACGTGTTGCGCGCCGTGCTCGCCGGTGAGATCGCGCTGTCCGTCGACGCCTGGACCACCGCCGACATCCGGACGGCGGTCTTCGTCGTCGAGGAGATGCAGCGCGAGGGCCTCGGCAACATCGACATGATCGTCGACGCGGCCGCCGAGGCCTGGATCGAACCGGAACTGCTGGTTCGTTCAAAGGCTTCGGTCGTGTTGCCGCCGCATCCTGCGAACGGACGTACGAACGACGGAGCCTTCATGGCCTGGAAGACCGCGGCCGACCTCGTCGAGCGCGGCGTTCCCGTCGCGCTCTCGGCCCACGGGGACACGCGCCTCAGCGGTCGCTTGTCGGCGCAAGTCGCCTTCGCGATGCGCGGGGGGCTGTCCTTCCAGGACGGCCTGGCCGCCGTGACGACCGTCCCCGCCAAGATGCTGGGTATCACCGACCGTGTCGGCACCGTCGAAGTCGGCAAGGACGCCGACCTCGTGCTGTGGACCGGCACCCCTTTCGAACTCACCTCGGGCATCACCGGCGTTCTCGTCGGCGGAGAGCTCGTGCGCGATCCGCGCTGACCTCCGGCCGACCCTCCCACCTCCTCCCAAGAGGACGCGACGGTTCCGTCGCCCCTCGACCCCCTCCGACAACGACCCGACACGAGCCATGCAACGCTCCCTTACATACCTCGCCCAACGATTGGGCCTCGCCTTCGCCAGCCTCGCGCTCGCCGGTTCTTCGATCGCGGCGCCGACCGCCGAACCCTCCACGGCTGCGGACAAGTACGCCATCAAGGCGGGCACGGTCATCACCATGGCCGGCGATCCGATCCCGAACGGTGTCATCGTCATCACCGACGGTCGCGTCAGCGCGGTCGGCAGTGCCGACGACGTGCAGATCCCGTGGGACGCCGAGGTCCTGGACGTGCCGCACCTGACCGCCTTCCCGGGCTTCGTCGAAGCGTGCACGTCCCAGGGCATGGACCGCCCCAACGAATCGATCGACATCACGCCGTTCCTGGACGTGCGCGACTCGGTCGACCCGGTGAAGTTCTTCTTCGAGGACGCGCGCCGTTGGGGCATCACCACCCTGAACGTCCAGCAGGGCAACGAGACCGTGATCTCCGGCATGGGCATGATCGTCCGGCCGCGCGGGATGACGGTCGAGGCCATGATGGTCCGCCCGCAGTCGGGCGTGAAGATCTCGATGGCGCCCAAGCGCAACAAGTCGCGCGCGACCCAGGCGATGGTCCTGCGCGACGCCTTCAGCGAATTGCGACGCTACCTCGAAGAGGTCGTCCAGGAGACGAAGGACGGCAACGACCGCGCACGCCGCGAGGCGCTCGCTCAAGGGCGCGACCTGACCGGCGACAACGGAAAGGGCCGTGCCATGGAGGGGTCGGCCTGGAAGGTCGAGGGCCTCGAAGCCGTCCCGCGCGGTGAGATCGACGAGAAGCAAGCGCCCCTGCTCGCCATCGTCGAAGGTCGCTTGCCGGTGACCCTCAACTGCGAGACCCCGATGGACGTCATCCGTGGCATCGAGATCGCGCGCGAGAACGGTTTCCTGGGCAACATGACGATCCTGATGACCGCGGGCTGCCACAAGGCGGCCGACGCGATCGCCAAGGCCGGCGTCCCCGTCATCCTGACCGGCAACCTGATGCACACCGAGACCGATCCGGTCACGGAAGAGGAGACCGAAACCTTCGTGCCCAAGTTGCTGAAGGAGAAGGGCATCGCCTTCGCCCTGACCGGTGACTCGGGTGCCACCCAGGAGCTCTGGGTCCACGCCGCGCTCTGCGTCGGCCAGGGCCTCGATCGCAACGATGCGTTGGCCGCCGTCACGACGGTGCCCGCCAAGTTGCTCGGCCTCGAGAAGCACGTCGGCTCCATCGCGACGGGTTGTGACGGCAACGTCCTGCTCTTCACGGGCGACCCGCTCAGCGCGACTTCGCAGATCGACTACGTCGTGCTGGAAGGCGAGATGCTCTATGACCGTTCGAAGGACACGCGCTTGCGCCACCTGATCGACGGGCAAGCTCAGCCGGGCACCGCGCCGGCCGAAGAGGAAGCCCCGACCGACATTCACGAAGAGGAGCGCCGGCAGGGTGCCGGCGAAGGCCGTTGATGATTCGTTCCTTCCATACGGCCGCACCGCGGACCGGACTCTCCCTCGGAACCGCCCTCGCTCTGACCAGCGGGTTGTTGGCCGTCACCGCGTTCGCTTCGGCGCCCGCGGTCGACGATGACGACAAGGGTGGCCCCGTCGCGATCCAGGCCGGGACCATTCACACCGTCGATCGTGGCGGCGTCTTCACCGGCGGAGCCACGATCCTGGTCGAGGACGGCAAGATCGTCGCGATCGGCAAGGACGTCGACATTCCCGCGGGCGCCCGCGTCGTCGACTACGGCCCGGGCGCATCGATCGTCCCTGGTCTGGTCGCCGCCGACAGTCCCTACGTGCCGAACCAGTCGGCCGAGCGGACCGCAGCGCCCACCTTGCGCGCCGTCGACCACTTCGACCCGTACTCGACGTACTACTCCGCCCTCACCGGTGGCGTCACGACGGCCTACCTGGCCCCTGCACGCAACCGCCTCGTCGCGGGTCAGGGCGCCGTGGTCAAGATGGCCGGCGCCGCCGACGGCGATCGCGTGCTGAACGAGCGCGCCGCCATCCACGGTTCGATCGGTCGCGAGGCTCGCAACACGCCCGGCTACTGGGTTCCGCCGCTTCCCGCGACGGTCGACGTCGGCCTGGGCATCGCCCAGCGCCAACTGCCGCGCACCACGATGGGCGCGGTCGTCGCGCTCGAGGAACTGTTCGCGCTGCAGGCCGGAGACACCGCGCTCGAGTCCGAGTACGGCCGTGACGCGGGTCCCGCGCTCGCCGCATTGATCCAGGCGGGCGTTCCGTGGCGCATGGGTGCCGACGACGCCGGCGAGGTCCGTGCGCTGATCGACCTGTTCCAGGGCAACCAGCAGAAGCTCGTGCTGCACGCCAGCGGCTTCGCGGCCGAACACGCCAAGGAGCTGGCCGCAGCCAAGGTCGCCGTGATCTACACGCCGGCGGTTTCGGGTACGTCCGACACGGGCAAGGGTCCCGACGTTGCGGACCCGATGCACGACGGCGCGACGCTGCTGTCGAACGCGGGCGTGACGTTGGCCGTCACCGCCCCTCGTGAGTGGGGCGCCGGACGCCTCCTCCTCGCGGCGGGTTTCGCCCGACGCGGTGGCATGAGTGCCGAAGCGGCGCTCGAAGCGATCACGCTGACGCCCGCCAAGCTGATGGGGGTCGACGCGCGCGTTGGCAGTCTGGCCGTCGGCAAGGACGCCGATCTCTGTGTCCTCGGCGGCGCCCCGTTCGAGAGCGGCACCGGCGTGACGGCGACCTGGGTCGACGGCGAGATCGCCTGGAAGACCGACGCTGAAGCTCCGACGATCATCTCGGTCCAGGAGCTCCACCTCGGGGACGGCCACGTGCTGTCGCCGGGCGAGATCCTGCTCGAGGGTGGCAAGGTGCGCGAGGTCGGACGTCGTGTGGGTCGCCCCGCCGGCGCCACCGTCGTGACCGGTCAAGCCGCCATGCCCGGCGCCATCGATGTGTTGGGCCGTTTGGGCCTGGAAGGCAGCCGCAAGGGCATCTCGACGCGCACCGAACTGGCGCGCATCGTCGAGCCCGGTGATGCGACCGACCGGCGTGTCGCGCGCGCCGGCGTGACGACCGTCAACCTGTCCTCGTACCAGTTCGGCCAGGGTTCCATGACCATGGCCTACAAGCCCGCGGGCGACGACGTCCGCAAGATGATCATCGACCCGACGTCGGCGATCGTCATGCAGTGGTCGAACCCGATCCTCTCGGAAGCCGGCAACGCCGTTCGCGGCCAGTTGGCCAGCGCGGCCGACTACGTGCAGAAGTGGAAGGAGTACGAGAAGGAACTGGCCGCCTGGACCCCTCCCGCTCCCGAGGAGCCCAAGGACGATGCGTCCGACGAGGCCGAGGAAGAGGACGAGGAGAAAGAGGACAAGAAGAAGAAGAGCAAGAAGAAGCCCGAGTCGATCGCGATCACCGGTCAGTGGGAAGCCACGATCGGTGAGGGCGACGACGCGACGCACGTGCGCATGCGCCTCAAAGAGGACGCCGTCGGCGGCCTCGTGGGGTACGCCCGCGTGTCGAGCATGAAGGAGCTCGTCGACCTGACCGGAACGCGCGACGACTACACCGTCGAGATGTCCGGTTCGGGCGAGAACGGCCCCGTCCGGTTGCGCTTCGAGCTCGACTTCGTCGAGAAGGACGTCGATCAGCCGCAGTTGACCGGCAAGGTCATCGCGAACGACGGCACCTTCGAGATGACCTTCGACCGTACCGGCACCGATTACCCGGAAGTGCGCCGCCCCGAGCGACGCAAGCCCGAGGACGAGCCCCGACCGCCCAAGGGCACGCCGCGCGAGCCCGGGATCAACCCGGACCTCGAGCCGGTCCGTCGCGCGATGAAGGGCAAGTGCGCGATCCTGGTCATCGTGGACTCGCAGCGTGAGCTTCCCGAGTGCGTCGCCGAGTTCGCCAAGTACGGCATCAAGCCGGTGATCCTCTACACGGGTGGCGGATCCTTCAAAGGCGCCGGCGCCTACGCCAAGCGCGTCGCCGGTTTCATCCTGCAAGGCAACCCCAACCAGACCCGCAACGGCATTCCGCTCGGCAACAGCTATGCGCAACTCGCCGTGCATGGCATTCCCGTCGCTTTCCAATCGCAAGCCGAGGAAGGCGCGGCGGGTTTGATCGACGTCGTCACGACCTACGTCGCCGACGGCTTGTCGGCGCGTGCTGGCCTGGCCGGCCTGACCAGTGACGCGGCCAAGATCCTGGCGATCGACGACCGCGTCGGCACGCTGACCGCGGGCATGGACGGCGACGTCGTCCTGCTCGACGGCACGCCCTTGGCTCCGTCGACGCGCGTGCTGCGCGTCTGGGTCGATGGTGAGGAGGTCCTCCCTTGATCCGCAACCTTCCTATCCGGAACGATCTCATGAAGCGCATGCAACGCATCTCCCTCGGCCTGGCCGCTACCGCAGCCGCCACGCTGTCCTTCGCCAACGCGGCCCCGGCCCTCGGCGGAGACCGTGGTGACGTCGACCTGTCCGCAGCCAGCCAGGGCGACATCCAGCCCGGCGCGGTTGGCGGCAACGGCCTGGCGATCTTCACCAAGAAGGCGGTGCTCGCGGAGTACAAGGGCCGCTCGGTCCTCGACAACGCGGTCGTGCTGGTCAAGGACGGCAAGATCGAAGCCGTCGGCAAGCAGGGCGAGTTGATCCCGCCCACCAGCTACACCCAGCTGGACACCGGCGACAACTGGCTGATGCCGGGCCTCGTCGAGATGCACTGCCACGTCGCGGGCAAGTTCGGCCTGAACGACATGGTGTACCTGGCCAACCCCGGCCTGCGCGCTTCGTCGGACGTGGTCGCGGGCAACTCGATGCTCGACATGGGCGTCGGCGGCGGCGTCACCACGGTGCTCTACATCCCTGGTTCGGGTACGAACGTCGGCGGTCAGGGTGTGATCCTGAAGACCGGCTTCGAGACGTACACGAAGAGCGTGATGAAGGATCCGGGCTCGATGAAGCTGGCCCAGGCCGGCAACCCCGAGCGCTGGTTGATCCGCCCCAACCGTTCGATGATGAACTGGAACACGCGTACGACCTTCAAGCGCGGCATCGCCTACGCCCAGAACTGGGAGGCGTACGAGAAGGACGGCGGCGTGAAGCCGCGCCTGGATCCGCAGTGGGAGATCTTCCGCCACCTGCGCAAACGGGACTGTCACATCTCGACGCACACCCAGATCTACCAGGTCATCCTGAAGACGATCACGATGGTGCACGACGAGCTCGGCCTGCCGTTCTTCATCGACCACGGCACGTTCGACTCGTACCGCGTTGCGGCGATGGCCGAAGAGCGCGGCATCTTCGCCTGCCTCGGCCCGCGCAACATCGACATCCCGGTCGCGGGCTACATGCGCTGGTCGGGCTCGAACCCCGAGAAGATCCAGGGCATCGCCGCCGGCTATCAATCGGAAGGGCACTCGCGCATCGGCTTCAACACCGACTCGCCCGTGATCCCCCAAGAGGAGCTGCAGCTGCAGGCCTCGATCGGCGTGCGCTACGGCTTCGACGATTCGAACATGGAGACCCTGCGCGGCCTGACGATCATCCCGGCGATGGCCGGTGGCGTCGATCGCGAAGTGGGCAGCATCGAGGTCGGCAAGGACGCCGACCTGCTCGTGGTCACCGGTGACTTCACCGACCCGCGCACCTCGGTCGAGCTCTGCCTGCAGTTGGGCGAGGTCGTCTACGACCCGGCCACCGAGAAGCGTCGCTGGTAGGTCCAAGATGGTCGCCCGCTCCCTCCACCACCGCGCGTCGGCGCGCCGCACGAACCTGACCGGGTTCGTGGCGGCGGCGTTGTGCGTCGGGTTGGTGGGCAGCGCCGAGGCCCAGGATGCGGAGCGCGGTCTGGCGCTCCTGACCTCGAAGGTCCTGGTGGCGGCCGAAGGCGGTCCTTCTGCGATCAACCACGCCACCGTGCTGGTGCGCGGCGGCAAGATCCAGGCGGTCGGCAAGCGGGACGAGGTTCAGATCCCGACCGAGTACGAGATCCTGGACCTCGGCGATCTGTGGCTCGCGCCGGGTCTGATCGACCTGCACAGCCACGTCGGTGGTTCCCGCCGCGACATCAACGACATGGTGTTCCAGACCAACCCCGGTCTGCGCGTCTCCCCGACGGTCATTCCCGCGAACAACATGCTCGACCGGGCGGTCGGCGCGGGCGTCACGACGATCCTCTACATCCCCGGATCGGGCACGAACATCGGCGGCCAAGGCGTGCTGATGAAGACGGGCCTCGAGACGTACGAGGACGCGGTCGTGCGCGATCCCGGTTCGCTCAAGATCGCCCAGGGCGACAATCCGACGCGCTGGGGATTCGGGATGGGCCGCATCACGATGGCCTGGAACCTGAAGAACCAGATTCGCCGCGGGATCGCTTACGCCAAGGATTGGATCGCCTACGAGCGCGACGGCGGCACGCAGCCCCAGCGCGACATCAACTTGGACGTGTTCCGCGACCTCGTCGCTCGCAAGACCCAGGTCTCGACGCACACCCAGTACTACCACCTGGTGCTGACGACGATCATCATGCTGGCGCGCGACTTCGGTTTCGCGACCTACATCGATCACGGATCGTTCGACAGCTACCTCGCCGCTCCGCTCGCCATCGAGCACGGCGTCGCCGCCATCCTGGGCCCGCGCGAGGTCATGTACCCGCGCCCGCCGCGCTTCGACACCGATGGCCGCGTCATCGGCAGCGCGTGGGGCTTCCAACAGGCCGGCCACCAGCAGATCGGTTTCAACACCGACGCGCCGGTCGTGCCCCAGGAAGAACTCCAGCTGCAAGCTGCCATGGGCGTGCGCTACGGCATGGACACCACGCACATGGAGTCCGTCCGCGGACTGACCATCGTGCCCGCCGTCGTGGCAGGCATCGAGGACACCGTCGGCTCGATCGAAGCCGGCAAAGATGCGGACCTGATCGTCGTCACTGGCGATCCGGTCGACCCCCGAACCTCGGTCGAGATGGTCTTCATCCGCGGCCGCAAGATCTATGACACCCGCGAAGAACGCCGCCGCTGGTAGGCACGCGTTCCTTCGATTCCGAAAGAGCCCCTTCCTCCGTTCTCCCCAGTTCGGAGGCACCATCCGATGATCCTGACCTCACTGATCCTGGCCGCGAGCCCTGCTCTCGTACCGCCCCCGATCTCCGATCTGTATGCGATCCGCGCCCGTCGTGCCGAAATCGGCAACGGCGAGGTGTTGGAGCACGCCGTCATCCTCGTCGAGGACGGCAAGATCGTCACCATCGGCGAGGACCTGCCGATCGAACGCGGCATCCCGGTCATCGACCTGGATGACGAGTACACCCTGATGCCGGGACTGGTCAACGCGTATTCGCGGACCGGCCTCTCCAGCCAGGGCTACTCGGATTCCCGCCCGTACATCAAAGCGTCCTTCGAGGTCGGTCTGGGTGCCAGCTTCAAGTCCGCCCGGGAGGCCGGCGTCACGACCCTCGGCCTGTATCCGGCGGGTCGCGGCATCCCCGGCCAGGCCGTCGCGGTGCACACCGCCGGTGGATCCGATCCGATCCTGGCCGACTCCGTCTACCTGAAGGCGATCGTGGCGAACAACTCCACGGCCAAGCGTTACATCCGTGACGGCTTCGAGAAGGCGGACGAGAACGCCAAGAAGGAAGCGGCCAACAAAGAGAAGTACGACAAGGCCAAGGAGAAGGCCGAGAAGGAGAAGGACAAGGACAAGAAAAAAGCCGCGCTCGACAAGTTGGGCGAATACGAGCCGCACGAGCCCGATCCGCGCGGCCAGGTCTTCCAGGACATGCGCGACAAGAAGCTGTCGGCGTTGTTCGACCTGGACGATGCGGCGGGCTACCTGCACCTGATCGACGCGCTCGGCAAGGAAGAGATCGACTGGGCCCTGCGCTTGACGCTGAGCCAGGAGTCCAACTTCTACGAGGTCGCCGAGAAGATCGGCGAGACGGAGTGCCGTGTCATGGTCGGTCCGTTCCTGACCCTGCATCCGGGCACCCTGCGCCAGCGCAACATGCCCGCCGAACTGGCGCGCGCCGGAGCGAAGCTCGTCTTCATCCCGCGCAACGACTCGACCGGTGCCCACCAGACCTGGCTGCGGGACGTCGGCACGATGGTCGCCGCTGGGCTCGACCGCAGCGCCGCGATCCAGGCGATGACCCTGGAGCCGGCCAAGCTGATGGGTGTCGACGACCGCGTCGGCAGCATCGAGGTCGGCAAGGACGCCAACTTCCTGATCGTCAACGGCGATCCTTTCGAGACCGCTACCGAGGTCGAGGCCGTGATCATTCACGGTGACGTCGTGCACGGGGAGATCCACTGATGACCACGCTTCGCAAACTGCTGCTGCCGGCCCTCGCGCTCGGCTTGTTCACGTTCACCGCTCCGACGTTCGCCTCCGTTCTGTTCCAGGACGATGACGCCAAGGACGAGGCCCAGGACGAGGAGTCCGAGGACGGTGAAGCCGCCGCCGACGAGGACGAGGGCGACAAGACCTTTGTCATCCGGGGCGCCGACATCCACACCGGCACGGGCGCCGTCCTGCGCGGCGCCACGCTGATCGCGATCAACGGCAAGATCGACGAGATCGGCTACGACCTGGCCCTGCCCGAGGACGCCGAGATCCTGGACGCCACGGGATTCCGCCTCTACCCGGGCCTCGTCGCCGTGTCCTCGATCGGTCTGTTCGGCGGGGGAAGCCCCATCGAGGACACCGTCGATCCGTTCTCGCGGACCATGACCTTGGCGGTTGCGGGTGGCATCACCTCGACCGTACAGGGCAGCGAGGTCGCCAAGCTCAAGCGCGGCCACATCAAAGACCTCGTCATCGGTTCGCGCCCGTTGCAGTCGATGAGCTACAGCAAGTCGAGCCCCGCGGGGAAGCGTTCGTTGCGCGAGAAGTTCGACGGAGCGGCGGCCTACATCCGCGAGTACAAGCAGTGGGAGCTCGACGTCCGTTCGAACAAGGACCTCAAGGAACCCAAGAAATCGGGCGTCGATTCCGGCGCGTTGAGCGTCCTGCTCGGCCAGGCGCGCGCGTTGTTCAACGCGGACGATCGCACGGACCTGCTCGAGATCGCCAAGCTCGCCCAGCGCTACGAGTTCCGCCCCGTCATCGACGGCTGCCGTGAAGGCTGGACGGTCGCGGCCGACCTGGGTCGCGCGGGAGCCACCGCGATCATCACGCCGCGCGAGCGTCGTTCCCAGGACGAGAGCATCATGGCCGAGGGCGGCTCGAGCATCGAGAACGCCGCGATCCTGTACGCCTCGGGCGTCGACATCGCGATCATCCCCGGCACCAAGGGCGTCAGCCTGGACGGCATCGCGGGCCGCGACATCATGCACCTCCCGATCGAAGCGGCCTTCGCGATCCGCGGCGGTCTTCCCGAGGACGCCGCGCTCGCCGCCATCACGACGGTTCCGGCACGCCTCCTGGGCGTCAGCCACCGGGTCGGGCGCATCGAAGTCGGTATGGATGCGGACTTCATCGTCACGGACGGCGACGTGCTGCACTACGCCACGTTCGTCCAGTGGGCCGTGATCGACGGCGAGATCATCTACGACAAAGAGGACGAGATGTACTTCGCGCACATCCGCCCGCGCCCCGTGACCGAACTGGCCCCGGTCGACCCCGTGGATGCCGGTGAGGCGGATGCGGACGTCGTGGAGCCCCCCCCGGACGAGGAGAGCGAAGACGAGGACGCGGACGAGGAGCCCGGCGACGAGCCCGAAGGCTCCGGCGATGGCGAGGATGGCGACGACGGCGGGACCGCGTCCCGCTGATCCCACCAGATCCACGCCTCGAACCTCGGGGCAGGGCCAGTAGACTGACGAGCCCCGGCGCTTCCCGCCGGGGCTCGTTTCCTATGGTTCTCCGTCGAATCCTGCGCGTCCTCGGTTCCGACCCGCGCGCAGCCCGCAATCTCACTCGCGAAGAGGCCTTCCAGGCTTTCACCTCCATCTTGGGTGGGGGCGAGAGCGAGGTCACCGTCGGCTCGTTCCTGACCGCCTTGCGTTGGAAGGGCGTGACCGAACCCGAGTTGATGGGCTTCGCCCTGGCCGCGCGCTCGCAAGCTCGCATCCCGTGCCGCGACGTGCCCGACCTGGTGACGGTCTGTCCGCCCCACGACGGCCAGGACACCGCGCCCCCGCTCGACGTGGCGTCGGGACTGATCGCCGCGGCCGCCGGAGCGCGCGTGTTGCTCGTCTCCGACCGCAGCGTTCCGCCCAAGCGCGGACTGACCGCCGCCAGCGTGTTGGAACCGCTCGGACTCTCGATGACCTGGGATCCGTCCGAGGCCGAGGACTGGGTCACCAAAGGTCGCTTCGCCGCCGTTTCGGTCACGGGCCTGTTGCCCGCGTTGTTGCCTCTGCGTCGCGTGCGCGGCGACGTCGTCATGCGCACGCCTCTGTCGACCGTCGAGAAGTTGCTGGCTCCGCCCGGCGCCTCGGTCGTCATCGGTGCGATGAGTGGCCCCGTCCTAGGGACCGCCGCCGAAGTCCTTCAAGGGCTCGGCCATCCGCGCAGCATCGCCCTGCAAGGCGTGGACGGCGGCGTGATTCCCTTCGTCACGAAACGCACGCGCGGCATCGAGATCAGTCGCGAGCACCTCGTGCCCCTCACGATCGAGCCGCCCGACTTCGGCCTGGACTGTGACGTCGAGCCGGAGTTGCCCATGTTCGGACCTCCCGAAGAGGGCTTCGGCGCCGCGGACAATCCCGGCCTGGTGAAGGCCTCGAGCGACGCCACCCAAGCGATCCTGAACGGGGAGCTCGGGCCGGCGCGCAACGCCGCGCTCTTGGGTGCGGCCGTGTTCTTGAAGGCCTCCGGCAAGGCTCCGACGATCGCGGACGGCATCTCGGCGGCCACCGAGGCCCTCGAGAGCGGCGCAGCCCGCGAACGCATCGAGCATTTGAAGAGCCTGATTCGCTGACGGAATGACCTCCGTTCGCAGCGATTCCGAGCTGGCGTGCATCGACCTGGGCTCGAACTCGTTCCACCTGGTCGTCGCCAACGAGATCGAAGGCCAACTGGCCGTTCTCGATCGACTGCGGGATCGCGTGGCTCTGGCCGAAGGACTGAACGCGGACGGCAGCCTGGACGACGACGTCGTCGAGCGCGCCCTGGCCAGCCTTGCCCGGTTCGGCCAGCGCGCTTCGGGGATCCCCAAGGATCGGCTGCGCGCCGTGGGCACCGCGACGTTCCGACGGATTCGCGACGGCGGCGTGTTCCTGGAGCGAGCGGGGGACGCACTCGGCGTGCCGATCGAGATCCTCCCCGGCAAGGAGGAGGCGCGCCTGATCTATCTCGGCGTCGCTCACACCCTCGGGGACGATCGAGGTCGGCGCATGGTCGTCGACATCGGCGGCGGCAGCACCGAATGCGTGTTAGGGGAGCGTTTCGAGTCCGACACCGAGGAGAGCCTCTCCATGGGTTGCGTGACCTGGTCGCGTCGGTTCTTCCCCAAGGTCATGACGCGCAAGGCGTTCGATCAGGCCGAGCTCGAGGCCGAACAGCAGATCGAGCCCGTGCAGGCTCTGTTGCATCGCCGTGGTTGGGACCAAGCGGTCGGGGCGTCGGGCACGATCCTGGCCGTGGCCGACGTGCTGGAACAACAGGGTTGGAGCGACGGGGCGATCACGCCCGCGGGGTTGAAGCGGTTGCGTGATCGCCTGATCGATGTGAAGCACGTCGACGCCCTCGACCTGAAAGGGCTGCGTCCGGATCGATGCGGGGTCCTGGCGGGAGGGCTGGCGATCCTGCGCGCCGTCTTCCGCGTCTTCGAGCTGAAGTCGATGATCACGTCGCAGGGTTCGCTGCGTGAGGGGCTGATGTACGACCTGCTGGGCCGTATCCGTCACGAGGACGTGCGCGAACGCGCCGTTCAGGCGTTCGGGGCTCGCATGGGCATCGACGAAGCTCAAGCGGTTCGCGTGCGCGACATGGTGCGCCACCTGTTCGCCGGGTGCCAGGACGCTTGGCAGTTGCCACAAACGGAAGGCGAGAACCTCGCCTGGGCCGCGTGGCTCCAAGGCATCGGACTCGCCGTGTCGCACTCCGGCTATCCCAAACACGGCGCCTACCTGATCGAGCACGCGGACCTCCCCGGCTTCTCGATCGACGACCGCAGGGTGTTGGCCCAACTGGTTCGCAACCAGCGGCGAACGATCCGCAAGGACTTCTTGAACGGGCCGGGCAAGAAGAAGTCGCGCCGACGCACGCTGATGCTGTTGCGGCTGGCGGTGACGTTGCACCGGGGCCGCGGCGCGTTCGACATTCCGTTGCCGACCGTGCGGGTCCAGGAGGACGGCTTGACCCTAGGCTTCGCGCGGGGGTGGCTGGCGGCTCACCCCTTGACCGAACGAGACTTGATCACCGAGCGTGTCGCTCTGGAGGCCGCCGGCCTGCGACTCGCTTTCGAGTGACGCGGTGATGTGATTCACCAGTTCGACCTGGGGGTCGAGCAGGGGCTTTCCGTCGCGTTCGGCGACCAACTCGGATTCGCCGGTCGAGCGCAGGATCCAGGAGCGCATGCCGGGGGACGTGTAGATCAACAGGCCCTCCTGGAGCAGGCGCTCGGCGATGCCCGGATCCTCGACGCGCAAGGCAGCTTCGACGCGGCGGTGCAGGTTGCGGGACATCCAATCGGCGCTCGAGAGGAAGACCTGGCTGTCGCCGGCGTTGCGGAACCAGCACAGGCGCGAGTGCTCGAGGAAGCGCCCCAGGACCGAACGCACGCGGATGTTCTCGGACACGCCGGGAATGCCGGGGCGCAAGCAGCACGCGCCGCGCACGATCAGGTCGACCTTCACACCCGCCTGCGACGCGCGATAGAGCGCGCGAATGACCTGGACCTCGGTCAGCGCGTTCATCTTGGCGACGATGGCGCCCGAACGACCTTGTTGCGCATGTTCGATCTCGCGATCGATCATCCGCAGGAGTTCGGTATGGAGAGTGAACGGGCTCTGCAACAGGTGTGTCAGTTGCTGCTCGACCCCGAGGCCGGTCAGCTGCTGGAACATCCGGTGGATGTCCTCGCCGATCTCGCGGTCCGCCGTGAGGAAGCCGAAGTCCGTGTAGGCGCGCGCCGTTCCCGCGTGGTAGTTGCCGGTTCCGACATGGCAGTAGCGACGCAGGGCGTTGCCCTCGCGCCGCACGACCATCAACAGCTTGGCGTGCGTCTTGTAGCCGACGATGCCGTACAGCACGTTGGCACCGACGTCGGACAGTTGCGTCGCCAGGTCGATGTTGCGCTCCTCGTCGAAGCGGGCGCGGAGCTCGACGACGACGGTGACCTGCTTCCCGGCGCGCGCGGCCTCGAGCAGCGCGTCGACCAACTGGCTGCGGCTGCCCGTGCGGTACAGCGTCTGCTTGATCGCCAGAACGTCGGGATCGCTGGCCGCCTGGCGCACCAGGTCGACCACGGGCTGGAACGACTCGAACGGGTGGTGCAGCAGCACGTCGTTCTGGCGCAAGCTCTCGAACAGGTCGTCCGAACCGCGCAGTTGGCGCGGGATGCGCGGCGTGATCGGCGCGTACTTCAGGTCCGGTCGGTCGATCTGTTCGTGCAGCGCGCTCAAGCGACCCAGGTTGACCGGCCCGCGGACGCGGAACAGGTCGTCCGCTTCCAGGCCGAAGTTGCGCAGCAGGAAGTCCGTGATGTCGCTGGGGCAATCCTCGGCGACCTCGAGCCGCACCGGCTCTGCGAACTGTCGCTCGGGCAACTCGCCCTGCAAGGCTTGCAGGAGGTTCTCGACCTCCTCCTCGTCGACCCACAGGTCCCCGTTGCGGGTCACCCGGAACTGGTAGCAGCCCAGGACCTCCATCCCGGCGAACAGCTGATCGACATGCGCATGGATCACGGACGACAGCAGCACGTAGTCGTGATCGCCCGTCGTGTACTCGGGCGGGATCTGGATCAGCCGCGGCAGTGCGCGCGGGACCTGCAACACCGCCAGACCGGAACTGCGTCCATAGGCGTCCGCGCCCTCGACCCGCACGACGAAGTTCAGCGCCTTGTTGAGCGTGCGCGGGAACGGATGGGAGGGATCGAGCCCGACCGGCGTGAGCACCGGCAGGATCAGGTCCTGGAACTGTCGCGCGATCCAGCGCGCCTGATCGGGCGACCATTCGGAGCGCCGCAGGAGTTGCACGCCCTCGTCGCGCAGGGCGGGCAGGATCACCTCGTTCAGCGCCGCGTACTGAGCCCGCACGAGCTTCTGCGCACCTTCGGCGATGCTCGTCAGCGTTTCGGCCGAACTGCGGCCGTCCGAGGTGCGCTTGCTCGATCCGTAGGCCACCCGTTCCTTGTGGCTTGCGGCGCGGACCTCGAAGAACTCGTCCAGGTTCGTGCTCGAGATCGTCAGGAATCGCAGGCGCTCGAGGAGCGGTACGGTGGCGTCCAACGCCTGCGCCAGGACCCGCCGATTGAACTCGAGCAGCGACAGGTCCCGGTTGATGAACAACCGGGGGTCGTCGAGGCCGATGTCACCGTCATCGGGGCGGATCAGGGAGGGAGGAGGCACGAAGGGTCTCATCGGACGAAACGGCCCCGGGCAGAAGGGGGTTGCACGCCATTCGAGAGATCTCTGATGGATACGGTGTCAGGTAACCATAACTACGATTTCGCAATGGCCCCGAGGGGGGCAAGAGCCCCCCTCGGGGCCATTGCGGAATCGTAGTTATGGTTACCTGACACCGTATCCAGCTACTGGACCGGTCGAATCTGGCAGTGACGCACCGCGTCTCCGACGATGCCGGACAGTCGGGCGGTGGCCGGCGCGTGGACGTCGAGTTTCAGGTCGGCGCAGGCGCGGGTCAGCATCGGCAATTCCTCGTCCGTCGTCGTCAGGATCGCGGGCGGTGTCAGCTTGGCCGCCGCTTGCAGGCACAGCTCAAACGCAGCACGACGCTCCGCCTTCGGATGACCACCGCCGACCGCCGCGGCCGAACCCTGGCGTTCGTACAGCTGATCGTGCAGCGCGGGGAACGCCTCGGGGTCGGTCAGCACGGACACGAACCAGAGGTGATCGATGCGTGGGGCGATATCGGGGTCGATCGGGTCGGTCTTGAAGCGCGGGAGCTTCTGGCCTGCGGGACCCTCGGCGGCCTCGAACGCGGCGTTCAACGCGACGACTTCGGGGCCCGCGATGTTCACGAGCCGCACATCGCGCGCGAGCACGATCGACTCGAACAGGATGGGCACGATCTCGGCCACGCCGGATCCGACGTACAGGCTGCGGGCGGGGTGCTTGCCGAACGAGCCCAGCTTGTCGCCCAGGTCCCCGGCGAACAACAGACCGCTGTCCTGAATCGCCTCCCGTTGTTCGTCCGCGAAGAACGAACCGCCGCCGTCGTGACAGTAGAGGTCGCCCAGCGCGTTCCAGTCCAGCGCTTCGTTCATGGCGCTCAGTCCGGCCGCGAACGCCATCATGCGATCATTCATGATCCGCCAACCTCTTCGCCGTAGATCTGGGCGATGGAATTCGGGTCTCCAAAGATGAGCAGGCGGTCCTGCTCCTCGAGCGTTGTGTTGCCGCGCGGCACCAAGGTCTGCCGCGAGCGGCGGATCGCAGCGATCATGCATCCGTCGGGAAGCGTGATGTCGCGCAACGCGCTGCCGGCCCAGTCCCGCGCCGGTCCGTCGCCGCCGACGCGCACCGACGCGTAGCGATCGTCGCGCAGGAAGACCTCGCGCAGCTGCATCTCGCCGTCGGCGGACAACCACTTGTCCAGGAAGTCCTCCTGGTCGATGCGCGTGGCGAGTTGAGCCAACATGCGCAGGTGGCGCCCGGCGTCCTCGGTCGAGCTCACCAGGAAGAAGAAGGCGTGGACCTCGTCGCTCAACTTCGTCTTGCCGAAGACGTCGCCGGCCAGGAAATGCATCTCCTGGCGAACGCGGACCAGCACCATCGTGGGTTCGTCCAAGCTATCGAGACGCATGTGCGGCAGCGCGACACCCTTGGCCACCGGCGTTGCGCCCTTGAGCGTACCTTCGGTGAAACCGTCGACGAACGATTCGCGCGCGTGTCCCGTGCGCAGGGCCAGTGCCGTCGCGACGCGTTCGATGAGGTCCGAGAACGTAGGCGCCGCGTCCAGGTCGATGGTGGTCGAGGCCAGCACGACTTCCTCGAACGGATCCTGCTCGCGCAAGCCCTTCTCCTTGAGAATCGTGCGCAGTTCGATGTCCAGCGGGTCGTGCCGGGACTCGCCCAGCTTGGCGAACACGTGGAAGATCGCGCCGCGCCGCTCGACCTTCTTGGCGCCGTAGCCCTGATACAGCGCCACGCCCGCGCCGATCAATCCGAAGCTGAACAGCGTCGGCTGCCAACCCATCTGGAAGATCAGTACGAACGGCGCCATCAAGCCGAACAACGGCAGCCACGGATAGAAGGGCGCCTTGTAGCCCGGGTCGTACGAAGCGAGGCCGCTCTCGCGCATCACGATGACCGCACCGCAGAGCAGCGCGAACATCATCAGCTGGAAGGCGCTGGCGAGCTTGGCGATGCCGAGCGGGTCCAGGAACAGAACGATGCAGACGATGACGCTGACCGTCAGGACGATCGAAAGGACCGGCGCGCCGCGACCGCTGACCTTGCACAACGCTTGGGGCACCAGTTGGTCCTGCCCCATCGCGAGCGGGTAGCGCGACGACGCCAGGATGCCCGCGTTGGAGACCGAGAAGAACGCCAGCATCGCGGCGATCGACAGCACGATCTTGCCGGGCGTGCCCGCGACGATCTCGGCCGCGTCGGCCATGGGCGTCGTACTGACCACCAGTTGCTCCATCGGGATCACACCGACCATGACGGTGGTGCACGTGGCGTACACGATCAAGGCGACCAGGAGCGACAGGAACACACCGCGCGGCAGATTGCGCTCGGGATCGCGCACTTCGCCCGACACGCTGGCGACCTTGGTGATGCCGACGTAGCTGATGTAGACGACACCGGTCGTCGCCAGGATCGAGTCGCGCCCACTGCCGAAGAAGTTGTCGAAGTGACTGGTGTTCAATTCGGTCGAGGTGACCGCCAGGAAGACCGCGAGGATGATCAGCAGCCCGACCACGAGCTTGCGCTGGAAGCCACCGGCTTTCTTGGCGCCCAGGACGTTCAGTCCTCCGAAGAAGAGCGCGAAGGCCACCGCAATGCCCTTCATCAACCACGCGTTGGCCGGCAGGAACAACGCCAGGTAGGCGCCCAGGCCCACGAGTGCGAACGAGGTCTTCAGGATGAGCGCGAGCCACGTGCCCAGTCCTCCAACGGTGCCGGCGAGCGGACCGAGGCTGCGCTCGAGGAAGTAGTACGAGCCGCCTGAACGGGGCATGGCCGTGCCCAACTCGACGATGCACAGCATGGCCGGCACCAACGGGATCGCGGCCAGCAGGTAGCACAGGATCACGGCCGGCCCCGCTTGTTGGGCGGCGAACCCGGGCAACAGGAACAGGCCCGCGCTCAGGGTGGCCCCGGTCGCGATCGCGAAGACGTCGAAGAAGCCGAGCGCCTTCTGAACCTGGCCCGAGGATTCGGTGGAGGACATACGCGTGTGCAGTCCGAGACTGTGAGGTTGGGATCGGTGTCTCTGAACTACTTCTTGCCGCGATTCTCACGCAACGAGTGGTACTCGCCGGTGGGCAGCGGTTCGAAGTGCTCCTCCCCGCCTCCGATCCAACGCACGACGATGTCCGTGATCTCGTCCGCAGCGCCGAGGCCGAAGTGCACGCGCGGGTCGTTGCTGGACAAGTAGCTGTAGGCCGGGTCGGCCAGTCGCCACACGACCTTGCCGTCGACGACGACGCCGACCTGGGCGCCGACGGCGGGCTTGCCGCGCTTGTCGAGCGTCGTGAACCCGATCCAGTTGCCCTGACGCTCAGCCACGTTCTTCAGCAGGTGAACCCCGGAATCCAGGTCCATGTAGACCAGATCCACGTCCCCGTCGTTGTCGTAGTCGCCGAACGCGGCGCCGCGGCTGGTGCCGATCTGGGCCTCGGCCGTTCCGCCGTTGTCCATCAACTCGAAGTGCGGCACCGTGCCGATCTTGGGCGCGCCGCCGCGGAACAGGTGGTTCGGTTCGGCGTAGGGATTCGCCTGCGAGAACGCTTCGATCTCCTCCCACTTCTGCACCGCGCCGTTGACGACGTAGATGTCGAGACGCCCGTCGAGGTCGAAGTCGTGGATGCCCGTGCCGAACCCGGTGAAGCGCAGGTTGTGCTCGTTCATGCCGGTCTTCATCGACTGGTCGCGGAAGAGGATCGCATCCGTACCGCGCTTCTTGCCTTGCTCGTAGTACGTGTTCTTCTCGCGACGCAGGTGCGTGATGAAGATGTCGAAATCGCCATCGCCGTCCAGGTCGGTCCACTGCACGCCCATGCCGGCTTCCGGCGTTCCGTTGCGGTTGACGCCGCAGGCCATGTCCGTCGCGGTGTTGTCGAAGTCGGACTTGTTGGCCAGGCCGCGGTTGCGCCAGAGCACGTTGGCCGTGGCGTCGTTCGCCACGTACACGTCCACCCAACCGTTGCCGTCGAAGTCGCAGGGCGCGACACCCAGGCCGTTGCCCTTGTGGTCCACGATGTTCGCGGACATGTCACGGAAGCCGAGGCGCCCCTGCACGAGCAGCGCGTCGGCCTGGGGCGAGTTGAAGACGATCGGGTTGCAGTAATCCGGCGTCTGGAAGTAGCTCTTGCACTCGTTCTCGATGCCGTAGGTCCAGCCGAGGTTGTTCGTGACGAACAGGTCCAACTTGCCGTCGCGATCGTTGTCGGCCTGGAGGAACGCCGCACTGGTCGACCACATGCCGATCGTCGTCACCGGATCGGTGACGTCCTGGAAGCGGACGCCCGGAACGACCACGCCGTTCTCGTCCGTCTCTTCGCCGGTGACGTTCTGGTACAGCACGTTCGAACCGACGTTCGTGACGTAGATGTCGATGTCGCCGTCACGGTCGTAGTCGGCGCACGCGACGCCCATGCCGTAGCCTGCGTGATCGACGCCGGCAGAGACCGAGATGTCCTCGAACGTGCAATCGCCTGCCGCGTTCGGACCCAGGTTCCGGTACAGGCGGTTCGTGTGCGTGCCGTGGGCGGCTTGCTCCTCGGCGGACTCGGTCGGATCCGGCAGGAATCCGCTCTGGATGCAATAGATGTCGAGGTAGCCGTCCCCGTCGACATCGACGAAGGCGACGCCGCCGCCCATGATCTCGGGGAACCAGTACTTGCCCCGGGCACCGGTGACGTGAACGAAGTCGACGCCAGCCGCGGCGGTGACGTCTTCGAACCAGGGCTTGGCCTCGTCCTGCACGGAGGAGGGGGCGCCGAACACGAGAGGAGCGGCAAGGATGGACAGCAGCATGGAAGTGGCTCGATGACCGAGCTGGGGCGAAACGCTCATGGGGAGGAAGGGGGACGCGAAGCGTTACGCGCTAGAGGTTCTTGAGTTTGGCGATGGCCGCGATCATGGCGTCGTGGAACTGTTGGATGTTCGGATCGCCGCGGCTGACATCGAGGGCGTGCTTCACGGCGAGCTCGGCTTCCGGCAGTTGAGCCGCGGCGGTCTCGGGCTTCATCTCAGCGAGCGTCAGGTGCGCCTTGGCGCGGAAGGCCCACGCGCCGGCGTTTTCGGGCTGCGAGTTCGTGCCGGCCATGGCGTAGCGCACCATCTCGTCCAACTGGCCGAGTTGCGCGAAGGTCTGGGCCATCGACTGGTACATCTGCTGCTCTTCACAGCCGAGGGCGTGCGCGCGCTGCATCAACTGCAAAGCGGTCTGCATCGACTTCTGCATCGCTTGCTGGTCCTGCATGCCGCTCGCCATGAACGACTCGACCAGTCCGCGGACGTACCACGGACGACCGACCAAGGGCGCCAGCTCGATGGCTCGTTCGGAGCGCGCGCGAGCCTCGCCCAGCAGTTGCAGGGCTTGTTCGGGCTCGGCGGACTGCATGAGGTTCAGACACGTGATCGCGATCTCGACCAGCGTCGAGTAGTGGTTCGGGTCGATCGCTTCGGCCTCGGTCAAGATCTGATACGCGGCCGCATGTTGGCCCTGCATCATCATCACCCGCGCCTTCAGGTTCAGCGCGAAGTGGTCCTTGGGGTTCGCCAGCAACACCGCATCGAGCGCCGTGACCGCGCTCTGCATGTCGCCCGCGCCCAGGAAGTTCTCGATGCCCATCATGCGCCGCTGATAGCTGGCGGCATGCGCGGCCAGGCGCGGCTGATGGGGATCCGGCGGGAACATCGGGAACGCGTTGCGTCCGCGCAGCAACTCGAAGCTGGCCTCGTCCGCATCGCCGGTCTCGTTGAGCACCAGACCCAACAGGTAATGAGCGTGGCGATAGCCGGGATTCAGCTGCAGGGCTTCGCGCAACAGCGCTTCGGCCTCCTCGTACGACTCGAGCTCGATGAGCACCTGGGCGAGGCCGGCGCGACACTCGGGGAAGCGAATCTCGCGCTCGTAGTTCGCTTCGCTCGCGATCGCCTGGCGCCAAGCGGCCTCGGCCTGTTCGAAGCGCCCGAGCATCAACGCGACGTCGCCCAACCGCGCCTGCACGACCGTCGTGTTCAGCAGTCGCCCCGCCGCGTCCTCGAGCGCCACCAGGGCTCCGTTCAGGTCGCCCGTCGCGTGCAAGGAGACGCCCTTGCGGTACATCCACTCGGGCTTCTCGGGCAGGAACGCGATCGCCATGTCGTAGCAAGGCAGCGCGCGCGACCACATCGTGTTGGATTCGTACGCGAGACCCAGGTCGGCCCAAGCAGCGCCGAGCGCAGCGACCCGCGCCGCTTCCGATTCGTACAGGGCTTCCTGCGCGGCGGTGAGGACTCCGATGACCCCTTGCAGGTGAGTCAGGACCTCGGTGTCGAAGTCCTGGTTCGTGGGAGGCAGCGGAATCTCGATCTCATCGACCTGGGGGATCGGGCCGGGCGCTTCCGTGCTCGCACCGTCCTCCGCCACGGCATCGTCCTGGATCAGGACATGGGTCACGGGGTCGATCGGGGCCGCAGGGACCGGAGCGGGCGACATGCCGGCCACCAGGGGCGGGCACAGGAACAGGGTATAGAGAGCGCTCATGGGGCATCCCGGGTCAGAACCGGGGCGCCCAGTATACCCGGGGCTCCGCGGCGAGCCGGGGCCTCTCCTACGCACCGTCCTAGCTCGGCTCAGCGACCAAACGGGAGACTTGCTGAGTTTCCCGGACGACCTGGACCACCAGTTCCGGAGCGTGCAGGGCCACGTGGTGATGGCTGGCGCCGGCCAGGACGCGCTGGCTGTCCTTGGCGAACTGGAGGTAGACCTGCTGCTGGTCCCGCCAGAGCTGGTTGAACTCGGCCGGCGTACACCCGGGAGGGGCGGCGCCTTCGGCCAGCGTGGACTCGGCGCTGATCACGCGTACGGGACCCGGGAATTCGCTGCGCAACTCTCGCACGCGCGCTTCGTCGACCGAGCGCTGTTCGAGCTCGGCACCCATGGTGCGCAGGACGCGCGGGTCGTGTCCGCGTGCGATGAGCGCGAGCCGTTCGCGCTCGAGCAGGTCGAGGTTCGGGACGACAGGAACCGCCGGGTGCCAACCGAGCACGCGCGCCAGGCCGACCGCGTTCGCAGCGATCAGCAGTTTCCAGAAGAGCGTGGAAGCGTGCGGCGACGGGATGCCCTTCTGGCGCAGTTCCTCGTCGAGTCCCGGAGGTTCGGGATCCACGAAAACGAGGCCCAATGGCTCGAATGGATAGCGATGTGCGTAGATGCGCGTGATCGCCGCGCCGCGTCCGTGGGACACGAACAGGGCCTGCCGATTCGGGAAGATACGCTGCAGGAGCTGGTGCAGTTCCTGGGCCGCCATCTCGGCGGAGCGCGGGCTGGGACCCGGTTCGCTCCAGCCCAGTCCGGCGCGGTCGTAGATCAGGACCGTGAAGTCCTTGGCGAGCATCTCGGGCACGCGGCCCCAGTGCGTCGACCAATCCCCCGAGCCCGCTTCCAGCACGACCAGGTCCGGGCCGTCGCCGAGCACGCGGTGGTGCAGGCGGTGACCCCCGACATCCTGGAAGCGCGCGGGCGCCGCGTGCCGGCGAAGGTCCTTCCACCGTCGAAATCGTTCGATTCCAGCGCCGACGGCACCGATGCCGACGGGGAGGAGTAGCCAGGGGAGCACGGACATGGGGGCGGGCGATTCTAGCGGCGTTCCGCGGCTTTGGGCCGGTTCCCGCGTGTTTCGGTGTGAGGCCCCGGATCCAGATCGTGTCCATCCGATCCGCTCGGAAACCCTCGGTTCCGGGCGACCGTCATGCCGTTCGGCGAAGTCCACGGCTAGAATCCGCATCCGCCCGTCCGACGGCTTCCTCGACCAACTGGATCGATCTGTGCAGCTCGGCTTCGTTATCGACCATTCCCGGTGCATCGGCTGCCACGCCTGCACCGTCGCCTGCAAGTCCGAGAACGACGTTCCCCTCGGGAGCTTCCGTACCTGGGTGAAATACACCGAGGCCGGGACCTTCCCCGAGGTGAATCGATCGTTCGCCGTCCTTCGCTGCAATCAATGCAGCGAGCCGCCGTGCGTCGAGATCTGCCCGACGACCGCGCTGACGAAATCCAGCGCAACAGGGATCGTGGACATCGACCCGGACCGGTGCATCGGCTGCAAGAGCTGCATGCACGGCTGTCCGTACGACGCGCTCTACATCAACCCCGGATCCGGCACGGCCGAGAAGTGTCACTTCTGCGCGCACCGCACCGAGATCGGGCTAGCCCCGGCCTGCGCCGTCGTCTGCCCGACCGAAGCGATCATTCCGGGCGACTTCGACGACCCGGCGAGCCTCGTGTCGCGCATGAAGGCCGACGGCGCCGCGACCGCACGCAAGACCGAGGCGGGTACGCGTCCGAACGTCTTCTACAAAGAGGTCGACCCGACCGGTGTTGATCCCGGCGCGACCAACCTGTCATCCGGCTACCTGTGGGCGCAGAACCCGACCGGACCGCGCGTCGACGCACAGACGTTCGAAGCGCTCGAGCGGAAAGCACGAACCGGCGCCCAGGAGGCCGCGCGCACGACGTACGACGTGCCGCGCAGTCAGCTCTGGGGCAGCAAGATCACGGGCTATCTGTTCTTCAAGTCGCTCGCGGGGGGCCTCCTGCCGGTCGCCTTCCTGGCCCAGCTGTTCGGCGGAAATCTCGCCGAATCGGTCGATTCGCTGGCGATGTGGCCCACTTTGCTGTCGATCGTGTTCCTGGCGGCGACGCTCGGACTGCTCGTGGCCGACCTGAAACGCCCCGAGCGCTTCTGGATGTTGATGGTCAAGGGCAACTGGTCGTCGTGGCTCGTGCGCGGCAGCTGGATCATCACCGCGTACGGCGCGCTGATGGCGCTGTTCGTGGTGCGCAGCTGGTTCGGCATCGGGGACACCCAGGGCGTCGCGATGACGTTCGGCGCGTTGGCGTTGGTGCTCGGCGGCGCGACGGCGGCCTACACCGCGTGGCTGTTCGGCCAGGCGAAAGGTCGCGTGCTCTGGATGAAGCGGGGCTACGCGACGCACCTGTTGTTCCAGGCGCTGCTCGCCGGCTCGGCCGCGTTCGTATTGCTGTCGATGTTCGTGGACGTGACGCCCGCCGTCGCGCTCGCCTCGCGCTGTCTGTTGGCCGCTGGCCTGTTGGGTCAGTTCATCTGCGGCGTCATCGAGCACGAGATGGCACCGACCGGCCGCGAGGTCGAGTTCGCACGCGCCTCCCGCCTCGTCAGTCACGGCCCGTACCAGCGCGCGCATCTGACCGCCGTGCTGGTCGGCCTCGTCGTCCCCTTCCTGATCCTCCTCATGCTGCCGGCCTTGCTGCCGGTCGCCGCGGTGCTGGCCCTGGTCGGGCTCTTCATCGAGGAAGAGATCTTCGTCCGCGCCGGCCAGGCCCTGCCCATCTCCTGAGGGCCCGATCGCCATGACCGACACCTCCGAACACAAGCCGCTCTTCGACCGCAAGTCCCCCTGGGAACTGGCCGTCGGCCCGCCGCCCGAAGCCTGGGACGACTGGGTCGAGCTCGACTCCGCCGCCTGGCCCAAGCGCCAGGAGAAGCACTACCGCTGCGTTCCGACGATCTGTTTCAACTGCGAATCGGCGTGTGGCCTTTTGGCCTTCGTCGACAAGCAGAGCGGCCAGATCCAGAAGTTCGAGGGCAACCCGGTGCACCCGGGCAGCCGCGGCCGGACTTGCGCCAAGGGCCCCGCGACCATCAACCAGGTCAAGGACACCGAGCGCATCCTGAAACCGCTGAAGCGCGTCGGAAAACGCGGCGCGGGTCAGTGGGAAGAGGTCAGTTGGGAGTCCGCGCTGGCCGACATCGGCGGCCGCTTGAACAAGGCCGTCGTCGAGGACCGCCACGACGAGATCATGTATCACGTCGGCCGTCCCGGCGAGGACCACTTCGTGCTGCGCATGCTTCAGGCCTGGGGCTGCGACGCGCACAACAGTCACACGAACGTCTGCAGCGCATCGGCGCGCCTCGGTTTCTCGACCTGGTTCGGCGCGGACCGTCCTTCGCCGGACTATCGCGACACCAAGTTCATCCTGTTGTTGTCGGCGCACCTCGAGACGGGTCACTACTTCAACCCGCATGCGCAACGCATCATCGGCGCCAAGGAAGAAGGCGCGAAGATCGCCGTCGTCGACACGCGGTTGTCGAACACGTCGACGCACGCGGACAAGTGGATCTCGCCGTGGCCCGGAACCGAGTCGGCGATGCTGCTGGGCGTCGCGCGCGAACTGCTGTCCCGCGGCGACGTCGATCAGACGTTCGTGAAGCGTTGGGTCAACTGGAAGGAATACCTGGCCGCGCGCGACAAGGGCGGAAACGGCTCGTTCGAGCGCTTCCTCGAGTGTCTCGAGAACGAGTACGCCGAGTTCACGCCCGAGTACGTCGCCGAGGAGTGCAAGATCCCTGCCGAGACCGTCGCGTACCTCGCCGACAACATCGCCGCCGCCGGTTCGAAGTTCTCGAGCCACCTGTGGCGCAACACGGCGGCCGGCAACGAGGGTGGTTGGCAGGTCGCGCGTTCGCTCCTCTTGCTGCACGTGCTGTCCGGATCGGTCGGGACGCGCGGCGGGTTGAACCCCAACTCGTGGGACAAGTTCGCACCGAAGCCCAGCGAGAACCCGGGACCGCACTCGCGTTGGAACGAACGCCTGTGGCCCAAGGAATGGCCGCTCGCGCACTACGAGATGAGCTTCTTGCTGCCGCACCTCTTGCGCGAGCAGAAGCAAAAGGTCGATGTCTACTTCACGCGCGTCTACAACCCGGTCTGGACCAACCCCGACGGTTGCTCGTGGATCGAGATGTTCGAGGAAGAGGACACGATCGGTTGCCACGTCGCGCTGACGCCGACGTGGAACGAGACCGCGCAGTGGGCCGATTACGTGCTGCCGATGGGCCTCGGCCCGGAGCGCCACGATCTGATGAGCCAGGAGACGCACGCGGGAACGTGGCTCGGCTACCGCCAGCCCGTGTTGCGTGAGTACGCGCGACTCGAGGGCCGCGAGGTCGACGACACGCGCACCTCGAACCCCGGCGAGGTCTGGGAAGAGGTCGAGTTCTGGATCCAGCTCACCTGGCGCATGGACCCGGACGGCTCGCTCGGCATCCGCAAGTGGTACGAGTCCAAGACGAACCCGGGCACGCCGATCACGGTCGACGAGTACTACGCGGACATCTTCGAGAACTCGGTCCCCGGTCTTCCGGAAGCGGCCGAGAAGGCGGGCACCACGCCGCTGGGCTTCATGAAGAAGTACGGCGCGTTCGACGTTCCGTACCAAGGTCAGGAGCGCTACACCGCCGAAGGTGAGGTCGAACTGGACGACGGCACCAAGGCCGCCGGCTTCCACACCAAGAGCGGCAAGCTCGAGTTCTTCAGCTCGACCCTGTCCGAGTGGGGCTTCGACGACCAGGCGATCCCCGGCTACATCAAGAGCCAGGTCAACCACGGCCTGCTCGACATGGACAAGGGCGAGCGCTGCCTCCTGCCGACGTTCCGCCTGCCGACCCTGATCCACACGCGTTCCGCGAACGCCAAGTGGTTGCAGGAGATCAGCCACACCAACCCGCTGTGGGTCAACCCGATCGATGCGGTGAAGCTGAACCTCGAGAACGCAGGCCTCGCGCGCGTCTCGACGGGCATCGGCTACTTCGTCGTGCGCGTCTGGGTCACCGAGGGCATCCACCCCGGCGTCGTCGCGTGCTCGCACCACACCGGCCGTTGGCGCTTGAACCGCGAGGTCGGCGGCCAGAAGGCCATCAGCGCTTTGGTCGACATGAACCGCGACAAGGGCGGCTTCCTGTTTCGCCACACGGACAACGTCGACGAGCCCGACGACCCCGAGATGAGCTTCGTCAAGTGGAAGGAGACCGGCGTGAACCAGAACCTGACCTTCCCGGTCCAACCGGACCCCGCCAGCGGCATGCACTGCTGGCACCAGAAGGTCACCGTCGAACCGGGTCACCCCGGCGACAAGTACGGCGACGTGCACGTCGACACGGCAAAGTCACGCGCGCTCTACGGCGAATGGCTGAAGAAGACGCGCCCGGCTCCTGGCCCGGGAGGTTTGCGGCGCCCGCTGCACATGAACCGGCCGCTGAAGCCGACGCCCGACGCCTATCAAATGGATTGATTTCGTATCGCAAGCGAATCGACCGAAGCCGGGCGCGATGTCTCACGACATCGCGCCCGGCTTCCTGCTATGGGTCATCAGCGAAGATCCGGTAGAGGCACTAGGATCGGCACCATGGTCGCTCTGATTTTTCGTCTTGGCACGGCTCTCGCATGTGCAGTTCTGCTTTCTGTAGCAACCTTCGCTCAAGAGAAGCCGAAATCAAAACTGGCTGAGATTCTCATCGGGTTGGACGAAGTCAAGGACGATGAGGAGTTTCAGCACTGGATCCAGTTGCTCGCGAGCCATGGACGCTTGGAGGACGAGGGCGTGGCTCTCGAGAGGATGGCCAAGATCCTCATCACCGAGACGATGTCGCGCCGGCGCTACGCGGCGGAGGCGTTTGAGTCCTGGCCTCAATCCCGAGCTGCCCTCGATGCTGCGGGAGCGGCGGCGTCCAAGGTCATGCGGGTGTACGAGGTGTTGTTCCATGCCGACGTGAACCCCGAATTGCTCGACTCCGAACGTGTCAAGAGGTGGACCAAGTACGTCCAGGTGCCCAAGGACTCCCCAGAGGAGTTACGGACGTTCCTCTCTCATCTGGAGAAGATGCAGCTCTCGATCGCCCAGATCCTCGCGACCTACGACGACGATGTGGCTCAGGGTTGGGTTGGGATCATGCTTGGGACGCAAGAAGTCCTCCCAAGAGACCCGATGCCCTATTCTAAGAGGACCCTGAACTTGATTCAGGTGGCGATTGAGGTCGACACGGTCGAAGTCCTGACAGCCGTATGCGCCAACAATCTAAGGTGCTTCATGGACGACGATGAGATCCGGTCCATTCTCGAAGGCAGAAGAGAGCTTCCGGACTCCTGGCGCAAGACTCCTATCGAGGAGGTCCAGGACCTGCGGCTGGTGAGCCGCCAGATCAAACAGCACCTCGACTCCGTGGCCAAGCTCTTGGAGCCCGTAGCCAAGCGCCACGGGATCCATCCACCGCGCAATGGATCGGATTCAGAGTTACGACGCTTCTGGAAGGCGAGGCTGAATCCCGCAGGGGTGCAGCCGTCCGAAGGAGATCCGCCTCCATTGGAACCCGAACCCGCCGAGAATCCTGAATCGGCGGCTGGAATCGAACTGGAGAAGCTCAAAGATCTCGAGCGCATTTTCGTCGAGAGGCAGCCCAGGAAGAGTGGATTGAAAGCGCTGAAACAGTGGGCGGATCGCGTTCGGGCGGACGATCCCAAAGCCGCCATCGATGTGTTGTCCAAGGGGCTGCAGGTCGCTTCGATGTCGTTCCGCGTGAGCGCTATGGAGCTCATCGTTCAAGAGCCCGCGACGTCGCACCAACGGTCCGTGCTGCTGACGATGGGTCGGGAATGGCTCGAGTTCGAACGGCAGGCACAGGAATGGTTGTTCGATCACGAAGCGGAGGCCGTTGGCGAACCCTACTTTGATTGGTTGCACGCCCGAGGAATCGAACTCGAGAAGAATGAGCGCGGCTTCTACGAAGACAGTACGGTCGACAACTGTTGGCTGGCGACCTGCAGATTCCAAACGCACGTCGCACAGGGTCTCGCCAAGTTCAACGACGATGAGTCGCGATCCCTGTTGCGGGACTTCATGGTCGTCGAACTGGATGACCCCCACAACGGGGTCTTCGTGAAGGCACTCCTTCGACACAAGGACGCGAAGTCCTTGCAGGTCGTGCTAGATCATCAGGCCGTGATGTTCGGCCTGCATCGGGACCTGAAAAAGCAAGCGGCCAAGGATCAGAAGCTCCGCGACAAGGTCGACCGCGACCAGGTCAGGGCCGGACGAGAACCCTTGGTCCGCGGACCTGTTTGGAACAGCGCGGTGATCCATATCAAGGAGCCTGTCGAGAGTTTCGCGCGGTGCGATGCTCATGTCGAGGAACTGGCGACGATGCTCAGTCAATTCGCTGCAGAGAACGGAATCAGGAAGCCCCCGCTGCGCCCGACGTCATCGAGCTGGAGAGCCTGGGGCAAGCAAGCAGTCGAAGAGCTTGGCGCGAAATGACCCTCTGCGACAATTACAGCTAGGCTTCGGGCGAGTCCTTCAAGGCAGAATGGCGCACAAGGGCCACGCCTAACCCTTGCGTGCTCACTGGAACGTCACCCGCGCCGCACCGGACAGGTTCGAGGTCATCCCCGGGTTCAGGTCGCGCGTCCAGTACTGGAAGCCCCACGTGTCACCTGGCAGGAATGTCGTCATCGACGGCAAGCTCGTCAGATCCGGCTCCAGGAACACGGTGCCGGAGAGTCCCGAGTCGAGGATGTTGTTCGGGAAGCGCACGAACGGGAGTCCGAGGCAGAGGATGCCCTGACCGACCGGGATGTTGCCCGGGAACTGGCCCATGACGAAGATGCCGAACTGGTTCGGGGGCAGGTCGCTCACGTCGAGGCGCAGGTGGTTCGCTGCGATCGTCGTCGAACCCGAGATCAAGATCTCGGCGTCGACGCCGGTCGAGTTCGGTTGACCGGAACACAGCGGCAGGCCGATCGGTTGGAACCGCAGGTCGAGGCCCTGCAGCGCCACGCCGAACGTACCGACCGGGGTCGTGTTCCCCGTCGTGAGGTGGACCTGTTCGTAGCTGCTCGCCCCGACGTAGGCCGTGGTCTCGTCGACCACGACGAGCCATTGGTGGACCCAACCGTTGTTGTTGGCAGGGTTGATCGGCAGCGCGGCCCCCGTGTTCAGGTTGATGACGACGAGGCCGTCACCGTTCGGCGGGAACGGCCCCAGGTCCCAGCCGTACAGCGTTCCGTTGGGCGCAAAGTCGAGCGCCTGCAGTCCGGCGAGGCCGGTGCTGCCCAGAACGTTGACCGTTGGGCCAGCGAGGTCGATGGTCCAGATCTCGTCGAAGGCTCCGGCGACCACGCTCGCGTCGATCGCGGCATAGAGGAGCCCGCTCGTGGGATCGATGGCGAGGGCGCGCACCTCGTCCACGGCCAAGGTCGCGATCCACGTCGTCGCGGCCGTGGTCGGATCGATCGTGACCAGCTGATCGTCGTCGAGGATCGCATAGATCGTCCCGTCGCCGTCCGTGGCGATCTGATTGCCGGCGGCCATGCCGGTCGAACCGATGAACGTCGTCGCGCTCGTGCTCAGGTCGACCTCGTAGACGTCGCCCAGGAACGTGATGCCCGTGCAGATCTGAGCCGACGCGAGGCCGGTCAGGGCGAGGGGGGCGAGCGCGCAGCTCGCGACGGTTCGAACGAGGGGTCGCACGCTCTCAGCTTGCCACGAAACCGCGTGCGATGCCCGGACGGCCTCAGCGTTGCTTCAGTCCGGGAACCTGCTCGCGCAGCCAGCCCAGAATCGAATCCGCGAACAAGCCGTGCATCTCGGCCGTCGGGTGGTGCTTCAGGAAGAGCGGCGTGCCCTCCGGCGCCTCGAGCATCGGGACCGACAGGTCCAAAGCGTCCAGCCCACGCGCCTCTAGATCCGCCATCAAGCCCGTGAACCAGTCCGGGCGACCGTGACGGAACCGGTTCGTGTCGCGGCGGCTCGGATACACGACGACCAGGACGTGCTCGGCTCCGTTCGCGCGCGCTTCGTCACGGAACGCCTCGAGGATCGCCAGGGTCACCTGATACGGCTCACCTGCCGGATCGGACCAGAGCACTTCGTGATAGCGCCGCGACATCGCCGAACGCTGCTCCATCACACGCGCGATGGGGGACCAGCGCACGAGCGGGTCGTCCCCTGTCCAGTAGTCGTGGGAGGCGAGATCCGACTGCAAGGAACCGACGAGCGCTGCGCGGTACATCGCACTGCGCGTCGCATACGGTTGCGGCACGAGCTCGAGCGCTCCGTCGTTCACCACGAACCGCGGCTTGACGACGACGCCGCCCTCGCGCGGCATGTAAAGACGTCGGAAGCGACTGACGTTGCGACCTATGTTCTCGAGCATCAGGCCGATGACGACGACGTCCGGGTTCGTCTTCACGCCATCACGCCGATAGCGCAGCAAGGCCTGGCCCGTGCCGTAGCCACCGACCCCGAAGTTCAAGGTGTGGATGCGCGCGTCCTTGGAGCGCAGTTGCCAGGCCCAAGTCTCGTCGTCGGCGACCTCGCTGCCGAACGTGAACGAGTCACCGAAGCAAGCGAGTGTGATCGGTGCTGTCCAAGGTGGCTCTTCGGGGCCGCGCGCGCCGAGGTGATTGATCCAGCCCGATTCGGTGCCCGTCACGTGCTCGCCGAACTCGTTGCACCACCCCAACTCCGCATCGAAACCCTTGCGAATCGCGTCCTCGCCGTCCCTCTCAGCGCGCACCAGCGTGGCTTCGAGTCGCGCCACAGTCTTGTCGTCCAGCTCGCCGAACGGCGGCAGGGGAATGTCTCGGTACCGACCGTCCTCGATGAGGACGGTGGCGGTGATCACCTCGGCGACGCCCCACGTGACCAATACGGCCACCAACGTGACGATCGTCCGACGCAGCGGCGAGCGCTTGCCCACCGCTCAGTCCACCAGGCCGAGCTCGACCAACTGTTCGGCCACGTACATCGCGATCAGCAGCGCGCCCGTGTTGTTGACGTGCACCATGTCGGTGTAGAGCCGGTCCATCGTGCCGTTGGCCATTCGCGTTCGGGCTGTCGCTTCCATGTGTTCCCGCACACGGATCAGCGGGACGTCTTCGGCGATGGCCACCTCTTCCACGATGGGCAGCGTGCGGTCCTGCATCGCATGGACGATGCCCTGGAAAATCTTGAACCGGGCGGGGTCCCGGCCGGGGCGTTCGTTCGAGAGCAGCGGCATATCGTTCTCGTCGACCGGACGCGAGGCTTGCGTCATCAACACCGGTGTCGCTCCGTGCGCTCGCGACACGGCGATCATGGACGTCAGGTTGCGGCGGAAGTTGTCGAAACCTCGCTCCGCGTACGGCGGCTCGACGTTCAGCGCCGCGACGTCGACGTCGATGTAGGTGTGGATCTTGCGGCGATCGAAGTCGTCCCCCGAGAGGTAGCGGCGCCAAATGCGGTACGCCATGCTCCACTCGAGCGCGCCGTCGATCGGATGCTTGCGCTCCTCCGGCCAAACTCGACGCGTGTGGCGGTTGTCGGGTTGCGGGTCGGGACCGAGCGCGCTCCACGTGTCGTTCACCGCGTGATAGACGAGCACGATGTCGGGGTCATAGGCGAGCGCGCGGATCGCCAGGCATGTCTGCGACTCGAACGACGTCCAACTGGGCGTACCGAAATTGAGGACGCGGATCGCGCGGTCCGGGAATCGCTCGTGCAGCAGTCGTTCGACCTGCAGGGGCCACGTCTTCGAGTTGTGCGAAGGACCGGCGCCGAACGTGCTGGAACCTCCGAAGCAAGCGATGCGCAGTTCGCCCGCGGGCTTCTCGAACGGCACCTCCGGACCTCGGAAGCCCGCCGAGTTGATCGACACCTTGCGGCGCGACGACTCGGGGGACTCGTAACCGGGATTCAGCGTGTAGGCCAGGTACGGATGCGGCACGTACATCGCCTGCTCGGGCGCGTGGTAGCGCGCGACCAGTTCGTCGTACGAGAGCGCCGGGATCGGCACGAGGCGCAGGACGACCTCGACGAGCAGCACCGTCATCACCAACGCGATGCCCAGCCCCCTGCGCTTCGACTTGCGCTTGGGCGTGGCGTGCGTGACCTGATCGGCGTTGCTCATCGGTTCAGCCTAGTAGTTCTTGGCGAACAGGACCCGTTGCGCGCTGGGTGCGCCCGTCTTGATGCACGTGCCGGGCGCGGCCGCGGGGCCCTGGCCCTCGAGCGGAATGCAGCGGATCGTGGCCTTGGTCTCGTCCTTGATCTTCAACTCGGTCGCTTGCGTACCGTCCCAGTGGGCCCACACGAAGCGCGACTTGCCGTCGGCGAACGCCTCGACGAACTCGTCCCAGGAGTCGATCTCGATCTCGGACTCCTGGCGACGCGCGAGTGCACGGTTGTAGAGCTCCGTTTGGAACGCGTCGAGGCGTTGCCCGACCGCGGCACCGAGGCCTTCCCAGTCGAGCTTCTCCTTGACGGCGCGTCCGTTCTCGCCGACCTCGGCGATGCGCATCTTCGACATGACGCACTTGCCCTCGAGGTCGCGCGGGCCGATCTCGAGTCGCATCGGAACGCCCTTGCGCTCCCATTCGTAGTACTTCGCGCCGGGCTTCATCCCTTCGCGATCGTCGAGCTCGACGGTCAGGCCATCGCTACGCAGCTCGTCGGCGATGCGCACGGCGGCCTCCAACACGGCGACCTTCTCGTCGTCCTTGCGATAGATCGGCACGATCACGACGTGGATCGGCGCGAGACGCGGCGGGATCACCAGGCCGTCGTCGTCCGAATGGACCATGATCATGGCCCCGATCAAACGCGTCGAAACGCCCCAAGACGTCTGCCAAACGTGCTCGCGCTCGCCTTCCGCGTTCTGGAAGGTGACGTTGAACGCCTTGCCGAAGTTCTGGCCCAGGTCGTGGCTGGTGCCGGACTGCAGCGCCTTGCCGTCCTGCATCAACGCCTCGATCGTGAACGTTTCGAGGGCGCCGGCGAAGCGCTCGTTGGCGGTCTTGATGCCCTGGATGACGGGGATCGCGAGCACCTCTTCGCAGTGGTCGCGATAGACGTCGAGCATGCGCATGACCTCTTCATTCGCTTCATCGTGCGTGGCGTGCGCGGTGTGCCCTTCCTGCCAGAAGAACTCGGACGTGCGCAGGAACAGGCGCGTGCGTAGCTCCCAGCGCATCACGTTCGCCCACTGGTTGATCAGCAGCGGCAGGTCGCGGTGCGAGTCGATCCACTTCGCGAAGAAGTGACCGATGATCGTCTCGGACGTCGGACGGATGCAGTACTCCTCCTCGAGCTTCTTGCCACCGGCGTGCGTGACGACGGCCAGTTCCGGCGCGAAGCCCTCGACGTGTTCGGCTTCCTTGTTGATGAAGCTCATCGGGATGAGCAACGGGAACGCCGCGTTCTTGTGTCCAGTGGCTTTGAAGCGTGCATCGAGGTCGGCCTGGATGGCCTCCCAGATGGCAAAGCCGTGCGGCCGGATGACCATGCAGCCCTTGACGACGCCGGCGGCTTCCGCCAGCTCGCCCTCGGCGATGACGTCCTGGTACCAGCGCGCGTAGTCTTCGGAACGGGGAGTGATTTTGGCTTCGGCCATCGGATTCCAAGGTCGGAGGCGGCGACACGGGCCCGCCCATTCGGGTCCGCTGTGCTGCCTGGATCGCCCGCTTCGGGGCGTGGGAACCGAAGAGCGTAGACCGGGGCCTCGCGGCCGTCCACGCTAGGATGGGAGCGATGCGCATCTCCTCGAAGTTCGGGATCGGGCTCGCGATGCTGACCGGCTTGGTGGGATGTGGAGGCGTCGCCGTTCGCCCCGCGATTCCGCCCTCCAACCAGCCGTTCGCGCTCGTTCTCGGCACCGCCCAGGACGCCGGGTATCCGCAAGCCGGCTGCCTCGAAGCCTGTTGTGCTGCGGCGCGCCAGGACCCGGCTTTGCGCCGGCATGCCGTTGGACTGGCGATCGTCGATCCGGTCAGCCGCGAGCGCTGGATGCTCGACTGCAGCCCGAGCTTCTCGGACCAGCTGTGGGAGCTCGATCAGGTCGCGCCGTTCGAGGCCTCGCCCGGCCTGTCCGGCATCTTCCTGACGCACGCGCACATCGGTCACTACGCCGGTCTGTTGCAGCTGGGGCACGAGGTCATGGGCGCCCAGCGGGTGCCGGTCTTCGCGATGCCGCGCATGCGCTCGTTCCTGGAGACGCAGGGGCCTTGGGACCAACTGGTGAGCTACCAGAACATCCTCCTGCATGACCTGAACGACGGCGCGCCGGTGCGGTTGAACGAACGACTGCGGGTGACCCCGTTCCTGGTGCCGCACCGAGACGAGTACTCGGAAACGGTCGGCTTCCGCGTCGACGGCCCGAACGCGTCGTTGCTCTACCTGCCCGACATCGACAAGTGGGAGCGCTGGGCGACGCCGATCGAGGACGTGATCGCGAGCGTCGATGTCGCCTACCTCGACGGCTGCTTCTTCGGCGACGGCGAGCTGCCGGGCCGTGATATGTCGGTCATCCAGCACCCGTTCATCCTGGAGTCCTTGGAGCGCTTCGAGTCGCTGCCCGAGGCGGAGCGCGCCAAGGTTCGTTTCCTGCACCTGAACCACACGAATCCGGTGTTACGTGCCGGAACGCCCGAGCGCTTCGAGGTCGAGGACGCCGGCCTGCACATCGCCGAACAGGGCGAATGGGTGGTCCTCTAGCCCGATCGCTCCCCGTCCGAGACGGATCTGTTCTGAAGCCTCCAATGGGACGCGATCCGTCCTAGAATGCTCGCCAACGAACCGCGCTTCCCGCCCCGACATCCGGGGCGCACCACCACCATGACCGAGCTCACGATCGACCCCACGATGACCATGGAGCACATCCTCCAGGTCGCCCCCGCCGCCCAACGCGCCCTCTTCCAGCGCTATCACGTCGGAGGCTGCAACGCCTGCGGCTTCCAGCCGAGCGACACGCTCGCGCAGGTCGCCAAGGACCACAACATCCTCGACATCAACGACATGATCCGGACGATCGTCACGGCTCAGGAGTTGGACGGCAAGATCCAGGTCGAATCGACCCAGGTGCGCGAATGGCTCGCCGCCGGCGAGGACTTCTCGTTCATCGACGTGCGCACGCCCGACGAGCGCGGTGACGACAAGGTCCCCGAAGCCGAAGAGATGGACTACACGCAGTCCGAGAAGTACATGGGCCTGCCGAAGGAGCGCAAGATCATCTTCCTGTGTGCCGACGGTGGTCGTTCCCTCGACGTGGCGAGCTACTTCATCGGTCACAAGTTCACCGACGTGTCGTGCGTACGCGATGGCGTCGCCGGTTGGCGCGCCTAGTTTTCCCGACGAACATCGCTCACCCTTCGGGTCGCTGCTTTACAGCCAGCGTCGTCCCGCCTAAGGTTTGCACGTCGCCGGGCTACCCCACCCCACGCCCGGTGATTCGAGTGCCTAGCACTCGACCGTTGCGCGCTGGACCCGCCCGTCCAAGCAGCGCGACACCCCGGTCGCCGCACCCGCATGCGTCGACCAACCCGGAGCAGGCTGCCCCCCGCTCCGGTAGATCGGGACTTCGGTCCTGGTCGCACCGCCAGGAGCCGCCCGTAAGGGCGGCTCCTTCTATAGGCGCAGGGTCGCCCGTTGCAGGGCGG
>TARA_R110002096_G_scaffold148428_1_pt1 | contig 40889 bp, 31 predicted proteins | sample TARA_R110002096 | Tara Oceans TARA_R110002096 (sample SAMEA4397295) | marine metagenome | biome: Polar Biome; feature: [DCM] deep chlorophyll maximum layer (ENVO:01000326); material: water (ENVO:00002006), including particulate matter (ENVO:01000060) such as... | depth 35 m
GCTTACGCCGCACTGCGCGATGCCGTGGCCAAGGAAGATGCGCTCACCTACGACGAGCCCCCCGGCTGGATGATGCCGACGCGCCATGCGTTGGGCGCGCTGTTGATGGGCGGCGATCGATTCGCCGAGGCCGAAGCCGTGTACCGCGACGACCTGGCCAAGCAGCCGAACAACGGTTGGGGATTGCTCGGGTTGGAGCGCGCGTTGTCGTCCCTCGGACGCCACGCCGAGGTCGAGACCGTACGCGTCGCGCGCGAAGCGGCGTGGAAGCGCGCCGACGTCGCGCCGACCTCGTCGTGCTACTGCGAACCGGCCGTCGTGCTCACGGACTGAGGTTGCCCACCCAGGGCCTGGGTCAGTTCGCGCACGTGGTCCTGGGTTTGCGCGAGCACCGGGGACAGGGCCTCGGCCACGTCCGGGAAGCCCGCGTGAGCCGCGTCCTGGGAGCGTTGTCGTAGGCGTTCGAGCTGGTTCTGTTCCAGCGCGAGGTCCTGCTCGAGCGCTTCCCGAGCGAGGCTCCAGGATTCGATGGCAGGCACCTCGGTCGTGGGCGTGCCTCCCAGGAAGTCGATCTGTTTCGCCAACGTCAGCGCGTGATCGATCTCCTGGAACAGGTGCGCCTGCAGTTCGGTCAGCATGTTCTGGAGCGCGGCGCCCTTGAGGCTCGCGACGTGTGCGATCGATTGAACGATCGACTTGTACTCGAGGGCCAAGTCGTCGTTGAGGCGTTCGATGAGTTGCTTCTTGTCCATGGGAGTTCGGGTTCGGTTCAGGGGGTGGAGTTGGAAGGTGCCCCCAGGGTGGAGAGGACCCTGGAGGCGGGCGCTGCTGAAGCGCCAAGGGGGGGCCTCCCGGGGGAGAGGCGGGAGAGGCCGAGGGAGAAGCCGGGGTGAGGCGCGAGAGTCGAAAGCCGCGGGAAGCCCGAGAGGGACAAGCCGCAGAGCGCACGGCCCGTCAGATCCGAGGAGGCACCACGGGAGGTTGGCTCGGAGGTGGCGTCGGGTTCACCTCGGGCACCTGACCAGGGCGCTGGATCGGAGTCGGTTCCTCGATCGGAGCCGGTCGGTCCGGCTTGGTGGGGGGAATGCTCGGAGGCGTGGGCTTCGGATTCGGTGCGGGGTCGTTGGTCATCGGATTCAGGGTTGTGGGCGTGCGGTCGAAGTGGGGGTGGTGCGGTGGCTGGCGTCTCTGTGCGCAAGTCGCACGAGGCGCCCACCAAGAAGGCCGCCGGTCATTGCGCGAGTCGGAACGCGGGAACGCGGAGGATCGCCCGACCGATTCGCTTGAGCATGCTCGGAACCGGTTCTTGGGAACCCTCTTCCAGCGCCGAAGGATCGACGTGGGTTTCGACGCAACCCGAGCGGTCCGTGGGGAGGCAACGCACGACGATCGCGGTGCGGTCGTCCTGACCGTCGACGTCCACCAGGTTCTGGCAGAGCTCCTCCGCAGCGCCGTTGCCCTCGAGCACCGCGCGGATCCGGGACTCGTCGCGTTCTCGTGCCACACCGTCCGTCACCAACAACAACGTGTCGTTCTCACGCAGTTCGAAGTGCTGGACCTCGGGGTGCACGTCGAGCGTTCGACCGCCCAGCGCGTTCCACAGCACGGGCTGCTTGGCGGGCTCGACCTGGCCGCCGATCTGCGCGCGCACCTCGGCCACGGTGTGGTCCGTCGTCAGGCGTTCCAGGTCTCCCTCGCGATGGAGGTAGGCGCGACCGTTCCCGACATGCCCGATGTAGAGGTCCGGCCAGCACAGGAAGGCCAAGGTGAGGGTGGCTCCCATGTCGGGGCCCGGCGTCGTCGAGCGACGGCGAAGATCCGTCTGCGCGTTGCGGACCGCATCCATCAGGGCGATGCGGACGTCCTCGGGCTCGGCGCCCATCATGTGGGTCCAGGGCATCTCGTTCAGGACATAGGTCACGATGCTGTCGATCGCGACACCGCTGGCGCGGTCGGGTTGCGTGCCGCTCCCCAGGCCGTCGGCGACCAGGAAGAGGTGCCCTTGGTTGTTGCCGTGAACGCGCGTGTCGTCATCCAGCGTCAAGTTCGTGCGATGCAGTCGCAGGGACTTGTTCAGGGTCGCGATGGCGTAGTGGTCTTGATTGTCGTCGTGAGCTCGACCGCGTCGGCTCAATCCGTGGGATTCGATTCGTTGCATGGGATTCCTCCTCCTCTTCGTCGTTCGTCTGGATCGGGTGATGATGGTGATGCTGGTCCTGGTCACGGAGCACCGGCCGTGGCGTGATCACGCGGCTCGGGTCAGGGCGGGGCGGCGCGTGGAAGCGTCGTGATGACGACTCGCCAGGAGTCGGCCAGGCTCTGGAGCGCCGCGCGGAACTCGTTCTTCGCGGACTCCCAGCCTCGGCTGCGGTGGTGGTGCAGAGCGGTCAGCTTCGTGAGGGCGACGTCGCGCTTGTGGCGCAGGGACCTCAAGCGATCGGCCAGCGTCGTGCTGCGGCCGGCCTCCGGTTCGAAGGCTGCGAGCAGGGCGTCCACACGTTGGCTGCGGGACCGAAGTTCCTGATCGGCATGGGCCAGGAACGCGTCCCGGTCCACGGTGTCGGTGCCGCTCACACCTCCACCAAGCGGGCTTTGTCGAAGAGCTCGATCGCAGCGGCGCGGAAGCTCTTGGATGCCGCTTCGAGTTCGCCGCGGGCCTCGACCCAGCCTTGGTCGATCTTGCGATCGGCGCGCTTCAGTCGAGCTTCGACACGGCGCTTCAGGCGGCGGGCTTGGGTGAGTTGGGCTTCGAGCGACTCGCGGATCTTGGTGCGTGCCGACCCGAGGTCGTTCTCAAGGGTGGTGAACCACTGATCCCACATCTCGAGCTGGATGGTGGTGGCTTCTAGGTATTGGTTCTTGTCGATCATGGTGTGTGGAGGTGATGGCTTGGGTCTTGGTGCATCAGATACAAGCGCCATGCCGCTCGCCTTGAAATCGACATAAACTCCTTGTCATCAATGACTTAGATTGTCCGGGATCCACCGAGACGAATGCCTGTCGGTTGCATTTCGGGTGTTGGGGCCCGACAATGATCGGGTTCCAGCACCCGAAATCATGGCCCACTCACGCAAGCTCGTCCTCGCCGTCCGGGACCCCGCGCTCCGCGCACGCCTCGCACTGCTGCTCCAGGGAGAGGACATCGAGGTCGAGTACCAGCCCGATCTCACCGCGGAGCGACCGGAGGACATCGACGCGGATGTCGTGGTCCTGCAAGCCGACTCGCTCGAAGCGCGCAACCTCCCCGACGTGATCGATTCGGCGGGTGGCGACCATGCTCCCGGAGTCGTCGTCCTGGGCCGGGACGAGTCGGCGGCGGACGAGGTGCGCCTGGTCGCCGCCGGCGTCTCCGCGGTTCTCGACCAGGACCGAGGGGACCTGGTCGAGCACCTGGTCGAGTTGACCGAGGCCGAAGCGGACGGCGGGCTGCATGGGCCGGAAGGTGGAGGACACACCGCCCAACCCAGACTGGCCGACTTCCAGTCCCGCAGTCCGCGCATGCGCGACTTCCTGGACATCGTTCGCCGGGTCGCTTCCAGCGACAGCAGCTTGCTCGTGACCGGCGAAACGGGTGTCGGCAAGGAGCGCCTGGCCCGCGCGATCCACCTGGAGAGCCCGAGGTCCGACGGGCCCTTCATCGCCGTCAACTGTGGAGCGCTGACCGAGAGCCTGCTGGAGAGCGAACTCTTCGGTCACACCAAGGGCGCTTTCACCGGCGCCACCGGGGACCGGGAAGGGCACTTCGAAGCCGCGCACGGGGGAACGATCTTCCTCGACGAGATCGGTGAGATGCCGATGCACCTGCAGGTCAAGTTGCTGACCGTGCTGCAGCGACACGAGGTGCAGCGCTTGGGCGCGAACCGCACCGTCTCGGTCGACGTTCGCGTCATCGCCGCGACGAACCGGGACCTGGCGCTGGATGTCGCCGACAAGCGGTTCCGCGAGGACCTGTTCTTCCGGCTCAACGTGATCGCGCTCGAGATTCCGCCCGTGCGCGAACGCATCGAAGACCTGCCCTGGTTCGTGGGGCGGTTCCTGCGGCACTTCGCCGAAGCGCACGGACGAGCGGAGGTTCAGGCGGTCAGCGAGGAGGCGCTGGATTCGATGCGACGGTATCCCTGGCCGGGCAACGTGCGCGAGCTCGTCAACGTGATCGAACGCGCCGTTCTGCTCTGCGACGGGGACCGACTGCAGGTGGCCGACCTGCCCGACGTGATCTCCGCCCGGGGTCCGGCCTCCGCCGCGGCTGCCGCCTCTCCCGAATCCAACGACCCCTGGGCGGGGGTTCCCATGCAGGAGGCCCGTCGCCGCGTCGTGGACGAGTTCGAGCGCGCGTACCTGGAGAACCTGCTGAAGCTCACCGGTGGCAACCTGGGCGAGGTGTCCAGCCGCGCTCGGATCAACCCTCGAACGCTGTACGACAAGATGCGTCGCTACGACCTGCGCAAGGAAGACTTCCGCTAGCCGAGGCTTCTTCGGGCGAGTCCCTGGCTAGTCGTCGTCGTCCTCGTCGGTGCTGCGCTCGAGCCATTTGCGCTGCAAGCGGTCGCCGGGGAGCAACTCCCGCGGACACGGGTCGAAGTACAACTGACCGAGCAAGTACTCGACCTTGTGCGTCTGCGCGAGGAACGAGATCAGCGTCAACGCGATCGAACGTGGTTGTTGACCGGCGCGGTAGTCCTCGATGCGCGACAGCAACACCTGCTTCTGTTCGCCGTCGAGCATGTTCTTGATGTGCCCCATCGCGTGGTGCAGCACGTTGACGTGGCGACCCACCGAGGACCGGTGCGTGAAGATCGAGCGGAAGGCTGCGGCGTAGCCGGCGACGAAATCCTCGTGCGCGTGATCCCCGGGCTGTCCGAGGTACGCGCCCAGATCACGGCTCTTCTGCTCGTGGCGCGTGAAGAGCATCTGCTTGTGGGCCGTGTGGAACAGGACCAGGTCGTGCCGGCTCGGACCCGTCGCGAGCAGACGTCGCAGACGGCTGATGGCGAAGATGCGCTCGACGAAGTCCTCGCGGATCGCGGGGTCGTTCATGCGCCCCTCTTCCTCGGCGGCCAGTTCGGGAATCGCGTCCAGCACCGTGCTCGCGAAGAGACCCTTGGCGTTGCGCCGATCCACGGAAGCCCCCTTTTCGGCGCCGTTGTAGATCTTGATCCGGAAGAGGCCGCACGACGGTGAGCCCTTCTTGAACAGGAAGCCGTCCAGACCTGCTTCGCGGTAGCTGCGAGCTTGGTCCTCGCCGTACTGCTTCATCTCGGACGTCCAGTCCTTGCCGGTCGACGGAGCGATCAGGTGCTCGCCATCACCCTGCTTGACGATGCGGATCGTCGGTCGCGGGACTCCCATACCGACGGCGACCTCGGGACAGACCGAGGTGAATGCAACGAACGGGGCCAGCACGTCGACGACGAACGTGTCGCGCGTATGGCCGCCGTCGTGGCGGACGAGTTCACCCTGAAGGCACTGCGAGACCCCGATCCGCGGCGGATCCTGGGGGTCGTGCCAGGACTCCCAGGAGCCGGACTTGGATTGGGGGATCATGATGGTGTGCTCTCGCGAGTCGTCATCCAGTCGGAGAATGCCCGCAAGGAATGGAACAAGTGAACCCGGTGATTGCCGCGTGCTTTCGGGGGAACGCCTGCTCCGCCCACGATGATTTGAACATTCTCGGGGAGCTGTGCGCTCAATTCCGTGACCGCTCGCATCGCTGCTGGCCCGCCTCCCGAAGCGGACAGGCTGATCCCCACGAGCGTCGAGTTGGTTTCGAGGATGGACTGTCGGATCTCGGCGATCGGAGTGCCTGGTCCGATCCATATGGTGTGGAGCTCTATCGCACGCGCGGTCAGGTCCAGCATCTTCAGCCCGATCGAGTGCTCTTCGTTCGGGAAGGTCGAGAGAACGATGCTGCGGCCCGATCCTTGCGGGGTCTGCACGAGGAGCTGATCCAGGAAGCGTTCGACCAGGTTGGACACGAAGTGCTCGTGCCGAATCTCGATCGAACCTTGAGCCCATTCGGACCCGATGGTGGTGAGTAGGGGACCGATCCTCTGATCGAGGAAGTCGATCAGGTCGAGTGTGTCGAGCTCTCGGCAAAGGGAAGAGTGCAGTCGTTCTGCGTCGTACTTCTGGACCGCGTCGATCCATTGCTCGAGTCCGTCGAATCCCCTGCGCTCACCAATGCAGTCGAGGTACCGCTGTTTCAGGGCTGCATCATCGAGGGCGAGGGTTTCACCGACGGGACGGCCCTGGGCCAGGAGTTCCGCCACCTGGCGCAGGATCAGAACCTCGTCATGCTCGTAGCGACGATGCCCGGACTCCAGGCGAATGGGGCGCGGACGGCCGTAGCGCCGCTCCCAGACCCGCAGCCGGTCCGGGGAGATCCCCGTCAGCTCCGCCAGCCTTCCGATCGAAACCGGAGCTTCGGCGGGATGGGAGGGATCGAGCTTGTCCATGGTTGAAGTTTGACATAAGATGGCTATCTGTCCAGGTATTTATCTAGACAAGAGTGGCTCTGTGAGCCATGATCCAGGTCAGAGCCCACCCATGAAGATCCTCCTCGTTCAGCCCGCCCCCTTTGAAAACGGCCGCATTGGCCTCGAGAACGCCGTTTGGCTCAGTGAGCCCGTCGCGTTGACGTCGATCGCCGCGATGGTCCCCTCCCAGCACGAGGTCCGCATCCTCGACATGCGCCTCGAGGAACCGGATGTCCTGCCCCGCCTCCTGGCGGAGTTTCGTCCAGACCTTCTCGGGGTCACCTCCATGACCACGGACGCCTACCAAGCGCAGGCGGTGTGCTATTGCGCCAAGGGCATCCTTGGCGATTCGGTCTTCACCCTGCTCGGAGGCCATCACCCGACGTTGGCCCCCGAGGAACACGACCTCGAGGTCATCGATGCTCTTTGCATCGGAGAGGGGGAGGAGACGTTTGAGGAGTTGATCGAGCACCTGTCCTCGGGACGTCCCCGGGACGAGCTCGAAGCGATCGATGGCCTCTGTTTCCGGAAGAGCGGTGAGCGCATCACGACCGCCAAGCGCAGCCAGGCGCGTGAACTTGACCAATTCCCTGCGCCGGCCCGCGATCTGATCGATCGCTACGAGGGTTGCTACTACTTCGGTCCCGCGACCGGCCTGGCTTCGATCCAGACCAGTCGTGGATGCGCGTTCGACTGCAACTTCTGTGCGATCTGGGAGTTCTACGAGCGCAAGGTGCGGTTCCTTTCACCGAAGGTGATCGTCGATCGGATGGAGGCGGCTCCCGAGCAGTTCGTCATGTTCCTCGACGACAACTTCCTGACCCACCGCGGACGGATCGAGGAGCTGCTGGACGAGATCGAGAGACGCAAGGTCAAGAAGTACTGGCTCATCCAGGGCCGTACAGACTTCATCGCTGATCATCCAGATCTGGTGCGACGCATGCGCGATAGCGGGCTGATGCTCGTGCTCTCCGGCTACGAGTCGAACGACGAGGACGCGTTGGCGGCCTTGCAGAAGGACAACACGGCCGGCAACAACCTGAAGGCCTCGAAGATCCTTAACGACCTGGGCGTTCTGACCATGGGCATTTTCATGGTGCGCCCCAACTTCCAGCCTGCGGACTTCCAGGGTCTGTACGACGAGATCAACCGCATGGGCATCACGATCCCCATGGTCGTGATCCACACACCATTGCCCGGTACACAGACCTGGCGTGCGATGCGCGACGACCTGCTCACGAACGACGTCCGGTTGTTCGATCTCCTGCATGCCGTCGTCCCGACCGCGATGCCGCGGGAAGAGTTCTACCGCGAGTACGCTCGCTGGAACCAAGCCACGTATCCCTCGGCAAAGCGCTCCTTGAGCTTCCGGTTCATCGCGCGCCGTCCGAAGCTCTGGTGGGCCTTGATGCCCGGCATCAAAATCTTCATGCAGCGTGTGCGATTGATTCGCCGCACCGTGGACGATCCCACCAGCTACCTGCGCGACGAGGACGAGATCATCGACGTCGTGTTGACGCCGAAGGCGAAGCCCCGACACCTCGTGATGACCGCTTGAAATGCCTGTTTCCACCAAACAACGCCTGACCCGCGACCAGCCTGTGTTGCGCGCCGACCACCAGTCGGGCGACGATTGGATCGCCAATCTCCAGCACGAGGTCGAGTCCCACCCGGCCGTGAACCACTTGCTGTTGGCGCGGCTGGCGACGGGGCCGTACAAGCGCGGTGACTACCAAGTCTTCAGCTTGCAGCACTACGCACTCGTCGGGCTGTTCACCAAGTACATGGAGCTCCTGCTCCTGCGCGCCCCGTCCTCCGAGCAGAAACTCTGGCTGGCGAAGGTGCTGGTCGACGAGTACGGCGAAGGTTCCGAGGGTCAGGACCATGCGACGCTCTATGCGCAGTACCTGGCGCATCTGGGTGCTTCCCCCGAGCAGCTCCGTACGACACCGCTCGACATCGAGGTCTGGCGATTCGTCGGCGAACACCTGCGCATCTGTCGCGAGGAACCGTTCTTGGTGGGTCTCGGCGCTCTCGGTCCCGGTCACGAGTGGGCGATCCCGAAGATGTTCCTGAGCATCATCCCCGGACTCGAGCGTGCAGGCGTGCCCTTCGAGCAACGCCAGTACTTCGATCTGCACACGGAGCAGGACATCGAGCACGCGGCCTGGATGACCGAGGCCTTGCAGCAACTCGCCCAGGACGAAGGGGACCGTGACCTCGTGCGTCGCGGTGCGCGTCTGTCCCTGCACGCGCGGTTTCGCTTCTGGACCGGAGTCGAGCGCGCGATCGTCGCGCGCCGCCAACCCGACTCGACCGAGGCCGTGCGACGGGGCTTGACCGGTGTGACCGACCCCAAGGAACTCGAGCCGAGCCCCGGAACGGTGACCGATCTACACGTCGCCGTGAACAACTTCCTCAGCGGCCACCCTTGGCCTTGCGCGCTCCCCAAGACAGGATTCCAGAACCTCTCATGAAGATCCTCTTCGTTTCCACGCGCAAGAACTCGGATCCGACCGAGCGGGAGCTGTACGAAATGGACCTGATGATCGATGTCCTCGGGTTCGACCGTTCGTTGTTCGACCTGGGGCTGCTGACGATCCTCGGCGGAACGCCGAAGCGGTTCGAGGTGTCGATGCAGGACGAATACCTGGCTCCGATCGACTATGACGAGCCATGTGATCTGGTCGCGTTGTCCGCGAAGACGTCCTGCTCGGTCCGTGCTTACGAGGTCGCAGCCGAGTTCCGCAGGCGTGGCAAGAAGGTCGTCCTGGGCGGGATTCACTGTTCGTTGCGCCCCGAAGAAGCGCTCGAGCGTGTCGACTACATCGTGACCGGTGAGGCTGAACAGACCTGGCTCACCTTCTTGGAAGACTTCGAGGCAGGGCACCCCGAGCGTCGCTACGACACGGCGCAGTTCCCGCCGATGAGCGAAGTGCCGTTCCCTAGCTTCGGGCAGGAGGATTCCAAACGTTTCCTGCTTCACCAGATTCAGACGACGCGCGGTTGCCCGTTCCAGTGCCGCTTCTGCAGCGTACCGGACATCTCCGGCCAAGCCTTCCGCTTCAAGCCGGTTCAGCGCGTGATCGACGAGATCCGCGCGTTGCCGCGGCGAGGCCCTCTGGTCGAGCGCATCAAGTCGCTCTACATCGTCGACGACAATTTCATCAGTCGCACGCGTTACACCAAGGAACTGCTCGAGGCACTCGTTCCCCTGCGCAAGAGGGGGGAGATTCCGGACTGGTCGGCCGAGACCACGCTCAACGTCGCGACGGACGAGGAACTCCTGGATCTGTTCCGTGACGCGGGCTGTACGACACTGATCATCGGATTCGAGTCCGTCTCGCAGGAGACGCTCAAGTCGATGGCGAAGGGGATCAACTTCTGCCTCTCGTACCAGGAGGCCACCGAACGCATCCACAAGCGCGGGATCACGATCGTCGGCAACTTCATCGTGGGCTTCGACACGGACACGCTATCGGTCTTCAAGGACACGCGCGACTTCGTGTTCGAGAACAATATCCTCTATCCGTTCTTCAGCATCCTGACCCCGATGCCGGGCACGGAGCTCCATGACGAGTACGACGCTGCTGGACGCCTCGATCACAAGGACTGGGCCAGGTACGACACGCGGCATGTGACCTTCGATCCGGCCCAGATGTCGCGCGAGCAGTTGATGGACGGATACGTGTGGCTCTACGAGCAGTGCTACACCAGCGATGCGGCGTGGAACAACCTGCGGAACCACTGGCAACGTCCGGAACGGGCCGGCGCAGGCATGCTCGAGCGCATGTTCGTGAAATGGCGCATTCGCCGCAGCAAGACCATCACCGAGCAGGGCCGTGTCTTCTGCAAGCGTGCAATGGATCATGCTGGAACTCACAAGGGGCAGGGTGACATGGCTCAACTCCTCTACTACTTGGACTCGGGCCACTTCGCCGAGTTCATGGCGCGCTACAAGTCGGTCCGCTACGTCCAACATGCACGTGAATTCGAGTCGATCGCCATCTCGGGCAACGAGACCGAGATGCAGTGGAACGATCAGCGCCTGAAGCGCAATACCGAGAAGGCCGGCGTCTAGCGGACCCTCAGCCAGCCGCGATCACAGCGGCGCAGGCGGGTCCGGCTCGAGCCACCGAGCCCCGGACGCGTCGACGACGAGCAACTCCTCCCACTTGACACCGATGTCGGTGAGGATGAGGTGTGGCTCGAACGACCAAAGTCCAGCGCCGATCGGGCGCTGACTCGCGCGCGTGTCGTTCCAGAACGGCCAGCGCGCGCCGAACCCAGGCAACTTCGACAGCGCGGCTGCACCGAACAGCTGAATGCCTGCGGCCAGCCCGACTCCACCCACCGAGCGGTTCACCCACGGCCACGCTGGTGTGCGGTACACGCGATGGGCGAGGGCATGGAACAGGTAGCCCTCTTGGTGCAGCTCGAGGCCGGCACTGCGCGCCCAGGAGTCGACCCATTGCACCAGCTCGCGTGCGGTCCCACACGAATGGACACGTTCAGGGATCCGAGCGCGAAGTTCGCGCAGAGCCTCTTGACCCTTCACCACGGTCGGATTCTCCCCGAGCGAGGTCGTGACGCTCACGTCCGCGGGAACGCCGTCGAAATTGGGCGCAATGTCCAGCATGACCACGTCGCCCAGCTGCAGTCGTGTTCGTCCCGGCAGGCTCTTCAAGCGGGACTTGTCGAGCCGTGTGCGTTCCCCGAACCAAACGAGTGGTTCGTGGAAGAAGCCCCGCGCGCCAAGTGAAAAGGCGTGCTTGCGTAGACTCGCGCCGACGTCTCGTTCTGTGTGACCGGGGGCGAGCTCCGCGACGGCGCGAGCCAAGCACTCCCGCGCAAGGGACTGTGCGCGTCGCTCGGGCGCCCAGGCGGCTTCCTGATCTACCGTCATGAGCGCGTGGTGAATCTGAACATCGGGAGGTCGCGATGGTCGGATCAGTCCTCTTCCTCGGGCGCTACGAACAGGCCGCGCTCGGTCCAGGTGAAGTAGACGTTGACGAAGACGGTCAGTTCCTCGCGGAACCGCGAGCCGAAGACCAGTTCCAGGATGCCGGACGTCAACTCTGCGCGCAGTTGGCGCGCCGCGACCTTGGGGTCCTTCTCCCTGCGCGTCGTCACGAAGTCGATGTACGAACCGCCGGCGACGTCCGCCATCTGATGGAAGGCGACGCGCGTGTCCTGGGACACCAGGATCGAACCGACGCCGATGCCGGCGACGACGAAGGGGCGCACCTTGCCGCGCGAGCCCAGGTCCTCGCCCGGTTTCTTGCCGAACGGTTCCTCGTGCGCGGCCTTGGCGAGGTCGACGCCGCGCTGGCGGTCCTCCTTGTGCGGCGGTGCATCGCCGACCAACAGCACGAGCTTGCAGGCGGTTTCGCTCCACCCCATGCGCTTGGACAGGGCCTTCTCGAGCCCGTCGACGACGGCCTCCGGGATGTCGCCGCCACCCTTCACCTTCAGGCTGCTGAGCTTGCGGCGCACGGAACCCGTCTTGTTCGACAGCTTGCTCAGGATGGCGCCGCCCTTGGGGTTGGAGCCCTCGTCCTTGTAGTGCACGAGTCCGATCTTGAAGTCCGGGGCCACGGCGCTGAGCAGGTAGACCACGTCGTCGAACGCGATCGCGCACGTGTCGATCATCGCCTGCATCGAGCTGGTCGTGTCGATGCAGATGGCGACCTCGAGTCCACTCGTGTAGAGGTCCATCGCCCGTTGCGCGACGCTCTGGGACGACGAGCGCGCGCGGTCCTTGCCCGTGGGTTCCTCCCATTCCTCGGGCGTGAAGGTGCGCTGCAGTTCCTCCCAGTGTTGCGTCCATCCGGCCGTGTCGTTCGCCTTTGATTCTGGGAACAGTCCGCTCAGGATCTGCATCGTCTTGGCCTGCCACAGCTCGTCCTCGACCACGAGCTGGGCGGCGACCAGGTTCTCGACGACCCCGGTCGAAGCGGCTGCGCGAAGGGCCTTGGGATCGGTGCGCAGCAAGGCCTCGAGCGCATAGGCGCGAACGCGCGCATCCGGCGATTCGAGGGCTTCGAGCACGAACGGGCTGCCGGACGGATGCCAGTCAGGGCCGAGGCTCAGCAGCACCAGGCTGGCCATGGACCAGTGCGGCGCGCGTTGGAACTGGCCGCCCAGGGACGTGGTCTGCAACTCGTCGAGGCGGATGACGTGTTGGTCCTGGTCCTCGCGCGGGGACGTCGGCGTCACGGATGACGTGCTGGGCGCAGGGAACGTGGTCGGCGCGAGCGCCAGAAGCAGGGTGGGGAGCATGGGATCGAATAACCGGGTAGGACGCCGCAGCCTACGGGGAATCGGGACTTGGCGTCGGAAGTTCCGGTTGTGTGGCGCGCACGATCAATTGACCTTCGAGTTGTATCTCGATGCGATGGCCCACGGGCGCGACCAGCGCCAGGCGAATGCGTTCGGCGAGCTCGGCGGGCGGTGCGCTCGCGCCGCTGACGACCACGGACAGGAGGCGCGGTGATTCGAGTCGTTCGAAGCGGCAAGAGACGAGTTCGAAGTCCTCGCCCATCTCCGCCGCGACGATCGCCCGCACTTCGTCCGAGGGACGGAACGGTGCGCGGTACGCGGGTGGAGCGAACGCGAGCCAGACCACCAGGACGAACGCAGCCGCACCGAGGAGCAATCCCATGCGGCGCGTGTACTTGGAGCCGATCTGACCCGTACGCAGTCCGACGGACCACAGCGCCGCGGCCGAGGCCAGGACGATCGTCACGAGGTTCGTTCCGAACAACAGCGCGGCGCCCAGGCACAGACTGAAGTCTCCCATCGCGAGGGCCAGGCCCGACGTGGCGATCGGCGGGACGAGTGCTGCGGCGATCGCGACACCGGGCAGGGCGGCGCTGAGGTTCGCGCGCGACGACGCGTAGGCGGCCGCCAGGCCCGAGACGAACGCCACGGCCAGGTCCACGAGTCCGGGCCAGTTCCGCATGCGCATCTCTTCCGTCGCGATCTCGTGCGGATGCAGCACTCCGACGATCCAGCCGATGGCGAAGGCGGTCAGGAAGCCGGCCAGGACCGAACGCGACGCGAGCTTGGCCAGCTTGGTGTTGCCCTGGACCAGCGCGATCCCCATGCCGAGCAAGGGTGTCATCAACGGTGCGACCAACATCGCCCCGATGATCACCGCGGGCGCATTCGCGACGAGCCCGAACGTGGCGATGAACGTCGACAGGCACATCAGCACCTTGAAATCGAAGTCCCAGTGCGAGTTGGACTGCACGCGTTCGACCAGGTCGAGGCGGTGGTCGCGACCCAGCTGCGGCACGCGCTGCAACATGCTGGCCTCGATGCGGCCGAGCAGCCTCCCCGCGAGCGGCATGGAAACGCGCACGAGGACCAACGTGGCGCCCGGGCAGCGTTGCGCGAGGCGCAAGGTCGTCGTGCTGCGTAGGTAGCGGCCGATCTTGGTCTTGCGGGACATCCCGAGCCAGACCCAGGCCTCGGGCGACGCTTCGAGGGCTTGCTCGAGTCCGTTCGCTGGAACGTCGTCGATGAAGACCTGGCGGCGGACGTCGGCCGCGCGCTCGCCGAGCGCCTTGGTCAGGACGCGGTTCAGGATGCGAACGCCGATGCCCTGCGCATCTTCCCCGACCGAGGGCTCCACCTTCACCGCCGTGGTGATTCCACCGTGTGCCGTGGCGTGGGCCTCGCCGTGGATCAGCGCGGCGCGTGCGTGCGGACCTCGCGCGACGGCCAGCAGCGCGTCGCGGCCCAAGGTCTTCCCTGGGCGCAGCACCATCACCGGGCACGTCACGTTGTCGAGCAGGAAGCGACGCCGCTTCGTCGGCGGCTTGGTGCTCCCGAAGATGTCCTGTTGAACGAGGATCAGGCGATCCGCCTTCTCGCTGCGCACGTGATCCAGGGTTCCTTCGGCGCAGCGGTTCGTTCCCACCCGCAGAAAGCGAATGTGCGGGGGACGCGTCTCACCCTCTTCCGGCTCCGGCGCGTCCTCGGGCGGCGCGTCGGCGGTCCAGCCCTCCGGACCCAGTTCGGTGTCGAGGACCTGGGTCAGGTCCGCCGCGGAGTCCCAGACCTCGGCCGATCGTGGCCCGTCGCCGAAAGGAACGAGCACGTCCAAGCGGTCCACGTCGTGGGCCAGGCTCAGCGCGAAGGGCAGCACGTCCACCGGAGTGCATTCGGGATCCAGAAGAACGACGGCCAGCATGGGGGAGCCGAGCGGTGTGGGATCCGCTCGGGCCCGCCATGGTACGGCTTCCAGCGGAGGGCCTCTTGCGATCGCGGCGATCCGGGGTGGATCAGGCCGGCTCGTTCGCGAGCGGGCCCTCGAACGTCACGGTCAGGCCCGTGGGTTCGTTCGGGGCGAGATCGAAGTCGAATCCGTGGCGGTCCGCGATCTCGCGCGCGATGGCGAGCCCCAAGCCGTGGCCGTCCGGGAACCGCTGGCGTGCCGCGTCCCCGCGCCAGGAGCGTTCGGACAACTGTTCGATCTGGTCGGCCGGTACGCCGGGACCGTCGTCGAGCACGCGCAGCCGGAACCGTCCTTGCGCGTCACCGGTCACCTCCAGGTGCACGGTGACGTGTCCGCCGTCCCCGCCGTGCTGCACCGCGTTGTGGACGGGATTGCCGAGCGCTCGCTCGAGCAACGTGACCTCCGCAGCCACGTGGACCGGTCGCTCGGGCGTGGCGAACTCGAGCTCCACACCGCGTTCGCGCGCCAGCGGTCGGTGTCGTGCGACCACTCGCTCGATCAGTTGGCCCAGGTCGACGCGATGGCGTTCGGGCGGCGCCTCCATGTCCTCGAGCTGCGCAGCGGTGGCCAGGTTGCCGAGCAGCGCGGCGATGTATTGCGTCTCTTCGACCGCACCTTTCAAGGCCTCCGCGTCCGGACCGCGTTGCAGGTTGGCCAAGTGTCCGTGCAGGACGGTCAGCGGCGTGCCGACGTCGTGGGCGGTGTTCTCGACGAACCGCCGCAACGTGGATTCGCGCCGTTCCGCGACCTCGATCGCCTCGTGCAAGGCTGCGCCGGCTTCGTTGAAGGCCGTGCCCAGGCGCGTCAGCTCGTCGGACCCGGTCAACTCGACCGGTTTCGCGTAACGGTCCGCCGCAGCCCGCCGGACCTCACGCTCGAGGCGCCGCGCACGCGAGACCAAGGGACCCGCCGCGAACCACACGGCGCCGAGGACGCCGAGATAGATGGCCAAGGCCGCCAGCGCGGATGGGATGCTCCAGAACTGGGGGAGCGGTCCGCGGCGCGTGGCGAGGACGTAGGCGTCTTCCTCGGTGGACCAGGGCGTACGGATCGCGACCTGCAGTCCTTGGCGGTCCTCCAAACCGATCGCGCGACCGGCGTGGTTCGCGCCCGATTCGAGCTCGTCGCGGAGTTCTTGCGGGAACTCGGGCGCGTTGCGATTGGCACTGCTGAAATCGCTGGCATAGGCGAAGAGCTCCATGCGCTCGCTACGCGGGGCGCGATCCGCATCGCGCGGGCCTTCGTCCCGCGGAGGCGGTCGGTCGAACTCACGCGGACCATCCTCGCGCGGAGGGCGCGGGCGTTCGCCGCGCCGTCCTTCGGCCCGGGGACGCGGACGTCGATCGGGGGGAAGCGGGAACGCGCCGGGGTCGCGCAGGACCGCTTCGTGGCCCCCTTCCTCCATGCGGATCAAGGCGACCTCGGCCAGGCCCTCCACGGCCTCGCGCCGCTCGAGTTCCTGGCGCAGCTTCATCGCGCCCGCGGACAACGGCACCGCGACGATCACGACGGTCAGGACCAGGCGGCGGCGCAGGTTCACGAGCCGGTGTCCAGTCGGTAGCCCACGCCCCAGATGGTGCGCAACTGACTCGAGCACGGTCCCAGCTTCTTGCGCAGCCGCGAGACGTGCACGTCCAGCGTGCGGCCGGTGCCTTCCTTGTCGGGATCGAGCACCGAGACCGCCAGATCGTCGCGCGAGACCACGGCACCTGCGCGGCGCGCGAGGTTGGCCAGCAGATCGAACTCGACGCGCGTCAGCTCGATGCTGGAGTGGTCGACCTCGACCACGCGCGTTTCGAGGCCCAGCGTCAGGCGCCCCAAGTCGATCGTCTCCCCGCGTTGCAGGACGGGCCGACGGATCCGCGCCGTGATGCGCGCATCGAGCTCCTCGGGCCAGAACGGTTTGGTGACGTAGTCGTCCGCGCCGAGCTCGAGAGCGCGCACCTTGGTCGTCGCATCCTGCTTGGCGCTGAGGACCATGATCGGCGTGTCAGAGCGGCGACGGTATTCCTTGAGGATGTCCAGGCCGAACGCCCCCGGAAGCATCAGGTCGAGCACGATCAGCGCGTAGTGCGCAGGATCGGCCTCCAGCGCGACGTCGCCGCGCTGCAGCCACTCGACCGAGTAGCCGCTCGACTTCAGCTGCTCGGCGACCTGGCCGCCGAGCTTCTCGTCGTCTTCAATCAGGAGAATGCGCACGTGGGTGAGTCCTCGATCATCGGCCCGATCCGAAGGACGGGGCTCCCAGGACTGCAGGGTCCCTTTCAAATCTGAAGCGCAGCCTAACCCCGATGCGGACCCCGGAGAAATCTCGGGAGCTTCAGGGTCGCGCAAGACCGAGATCGCTCAATCGGATCCATCACCGGCCCCGTTCCCTTCCCGGAGAACCCCACCATGATCTCGACCCATCCCGCGAGTCGTCTCGTCCTCACCCTGGTCCTGCCCGTCGTCACCGCCAGCGCAGCCATCGCCCAAGGCGGTCCGCCCCCGCCCCCGCCGCCTCCGATCCAGGCGTTGCAACCGCCCCCGGTTCCCCCGCAGAACCCCATCACCGAGTCGAAGCGCGTGCTCGGCAAGCTGCTGTTCTGGGACGAGCAACTCTCCAGCGGTGACACCGTTTCTTGTGGCACCTGTCACCAACCCGGCGCCGGTGGCAAGGACGGTCGCGCCGGACTGGCGAGCATTCACCCCGGTCCCGATGGCCTCGTCGGTACGGCCGACGACCGCATGGGATCCCACGGCGTTCTGCGCGCGGACGTGTTCGGCAACTACAAGCCGGATGCGACGTTCGACTTCGAGGAGCAAGCGACCCCCCGCTCGAGCCCCTCGAACCTGATGGCGGCCTACTTCCCCAGTCTGTTCTGGGACGGTCGCGCGACCGGGCAGTTCCTGGACCCCGAGACCGGAGCCCTCGTGATTCCCGTCGGGGGTGCGCTCGAGTCCCAGTCGGTCGGTCCGATCCTGTCCGACGTCGAGATGGCGGACGAGGGGCGAACGTGGAGCGACGTGACGACGAAGCTCGCCGGAGCCAAGCCGCTGGCGCTCGCGTGGGACCTGCCCGCCGATCTGGCGAATGCCCTCTTCGGCAGCCCGACCTATCCCGAACTGTTCCAGGCGGCGTTCGGCACCCCGGACATCACCGCGCGTCGCATCGGCATGGCCCTGGCCACCTATCAGCGCACCTTGGTTCCGAACCAGACGCCCTTCGACAGCTTCGCCAACGGCAATGCCGGCGCGTTGACCCCGTTGCAACAGCAGGGACTGCAGACCTTCGCCTCACCGCAGGCTCGTTGCAACGCGTGCCATGGTGGCACCAACTTCAGTGACGGCCAGTTCCACAACCTGGGTCTACGACCGATCACCGAGGACTCGGGTCGTTTCGCGATCACCGGCAACGTGGCGGATCGCGGCCGTTTCAAGACGCCGAGCCTGCGCAACGTCGCGTTGAAGGACAGCTTCTTCCATCACGGCGACGTCTCGCTCGTCAGCCTCGCGGATGCCGTCAACGTCTACGACAACAGCGGAGGTCCCTTCGCGGACAACCGTGACCCGATCTTGAACGGGCTCAACCTGAATCCGATCGACGTCACCCGGATCGTGGCCCTCCTGGGCGCCCTCACCGATCCGCGGGTGGCGGCGGAGACGTTCCCGTTCGATCGTCCGAAGATGAACTCCGAGCGTGCTCCGGGCCTGGTCGAGAACGTCGGCGGTGCCGTGCCCGGCTCGGGTGGATTCGTCCCGACGGTCCTCACCGCGGCTCCCGCGCACATCAACGGACCCGAGTTCCGGGTCGGCCTGAAGGACGTTGTCGGGGATGCCCGGGGGTTCGTCGCGTTCCATTTAGGTCAACCCGGGCAGCCCATCCCGACCCCGGGAACCCAGCGCCTGGCGCGATTGAAGACCGCTGGTTCTGGAGCCGGAGGCGGTTATGCGACCTTCCAGGTGGGGCTCCCGGACGATCCCAGCCTCTCCGGAGCGGAACTGTTCGTCCAGTTCTGGGTCCAGGACCATGCCGTGGTCGGCAACGCCTCGCTGCCCGTCACGGGATCCTTCGCGAAGAGTGACTCCATCCGGATGACGATTCAGTAGGATCTGTAGATCTCTCTCTCTCGCCGGTCCGGCATCGCTTGCGGTGTCGGGCCGGCACTCGTTGGTCTCCGCATCGACGTCGATCGACGACCTGGGCCATGGCCGACTTCGGTCGTGGAACCCCGCCCAGGAGGCGCTGAGAGCTGGAAACCCTGGGTTGCCACGCTGGAGAAGACCGATCTGCCTCACCGTTCGGCCGCTCGCCCGCGCGGTCGGTCCTCGGGGCTCGCGCCAGGTCGAATCAGCAGCACGTTCCGCTACTTCGGCCCGACCTCGGTCGCCTCTTGGGCTTGCAGGGTCCGCAGTGCCTCCAGCGTCCGACGGAGGAGCTTCGGCTCCGGACCCGGCATGCCTTCCTGGACGGCGATCGCGATCTGCCACTCGCCCTGTGCCCAATGCTCCAGGAGATCCAGCTTCTCCTCGCTCGTCAGCAGCGGATCGCGCAGGACCCCCTCCGGCGATCGATGTCGCACCGCGCCCGCCGCGCGACCGGATGCTCGAGAGCTGGATCGTTGCGGACTGTGCTTGCCGGCAGGGTCGTTGCGTTGAGGTCGAAGGTCGGTCATGTCGTTGCCCAGACGTGGATGCTCGGTTTCGGAGAGGTGATCGCGGCTCGCACGGCCGCCGTCGCGTGATTGCAGGCCCGGAGTCCGTCCCCGAATCGTGGTCGAGCCCGAGTGAGGTTCCAGCTCGATTCGGTTGGCCCAGGTCCGCGTGCGTTTCCGTGCCCTCAGCGCAAGCGCAGGAACGCGATCGCTTCCAGCACGAGCCAGCCCATCGCGAGCGCCCAGCCACTGAATAGAACCAGAAGGAGGGGAACTCCACTCCCTCCACGGACCGGCTCCTGGCTCTCGCCGTGAGCTTCCGTTGCCCGTTCGTCTTTCGTGGTTGGTGACTCCATTCGCACAAGCCCGGTTCACGTCGTACCGGCCCGACTTCGACGTGAGGCCCGGCTCACGCCTCCTTCTGGGGGAAGCAGATCACCGGCGTGGTCGCGTGTCGCATGACTCTCTCCGCCACGCTGCCCATCACGAGCCTGCGAAAGCCTGTTCGTCCATGGGTGGATAGGGCAATGAAGTCCGCATGGGCCTCCTCCGCGAACTTGACGATCGCCTGGGAGACGTCGGTGGCGGCAATGACCTCGGCCTGGACCTGGGAGCCCAGGCTCGTCGCGACGTCCTGGAGTTTGGTCTGCGCATCCTTCAACCCTTGCTCCGTGGAGCTGGGTCGGACCGGCACCGTGTACGGAGATCCATAGGGCAGGGCGGCCAGTTCAGGCACGACGTGCAGGAGGACGATGCCCTTGTCGAGTTCGTCGGCCAGCTTCACCGTCGGTGCGAAGGCGCGTCGGCTCTCTTGGGAAAGGTCTGTCGTCAAGACGATCGTGCTCATGGGGCTGTCCTTGTCTGTGGCCGGTGAGGCCGGCTCGGGGAGGTTCTGTGTGGGGGGAGTGGGGCGTCGCAAGTGACTGCGGGAGGAGTCCGGGACTAGTTGCTCGCTGCGATCTCATTGAGGAGGTTCTCCTCGGCGAACTTCCAGTGCACGATCTCCCACCACGCGTCGATGTAGCGGTTCCGCTTGTTCTTGTGGTCCAGGTAGTAGGCGTGCTCCCACACGTCGCACGCGAGCAGAGGCCGCTTGCCGGTGCGGAGCGGGCAATCCGCGTCCTTCGTGATCTGGATCTCGAGGCGACCGTCCTCACCTTGGACGAGCCACACCCAGGCGGAACCGAAGGCCGAGAGCGCGGCCTCCTTGAAGCGCGTTCTCAGGGTGTTGAGGTCACCGAAGTCGCGCTCGATCGCGCGCAGAACGAGGCTGCCATCGATGTCCTCCGCCGACGGAGGAGCCATGCTGTTCCAGTAGAAGTTGTGGTTCCACGCTTGCGTCGCATTCTCGAAGATCGGTCCGTGCTGCGTCCGGATCAGGTCCTCGAGCGAGTCCCCGGCGAGGCCTGCTTCGTCCACCAAGCTGTTGAGCGTCTCGATGTACTTGCCGTGATACTTCGCGTGATGCACCTGAAGCGACTCCGCGGACATCAGCGGCTCGAGAGCGTTGAGCGGATAGGGGAGGCTCGGCAAGTGGTGGACCATGGCGCTGACTCAGCTTTGGAGGGAATCGAGTCCCGAAGGAATCGGCCTTCGAGAGAGGCGGTCGTCGAAAGACCCAGTTCTTGAAGTTGGGAGTGAAAATGGGGTCGCCGCCGTCACGTACGTCGGTGACGCACGGCGACCCCCAAGGAAAGGAGAGGCCCTCTACCCGATGTCATCGAATCATCCGTTCGCGTCGGACTTGTCTTTGGCAATGGGTTGAATGAGCTTGTAGAAGCCGAATATCCCCTCTACGGCTTTTCGATCCTTGTTGAGGTGCTCGATGTCCGCACGCTTGAGCGTCGGAGCTTTCGCCAGGTCGTCCTTCGTGAGCGTGAGCGCGAAGTGCCCCGGCATGTCCTTCTTCTCCGGAACCTGCCACGTCATGGCGCGCCACGGGATGATGTAGGGGTCGTCCTTGTTGGCGTCGCTGGCAGCGATCACGAACGCGATCGTTCCCTGGTTCGGCTCGAGGATGAGCCCACGCGTGGTGGCGAATCGATCCCGAACCGCCATGACTTCGCTCCCAAGCAGGTTGCTGGCGGCGAGCGTCGTGTGATTCATCCTCGCCGACGCGTTGCGTACCTCGCCCGCGGGCTTGTCCCTGCCCGCGGTCACGTCTTCGACGTCCGAGGCCTCCGGCTTGCCGTCCGTCACACGCCCAGGAATGGACGGGAGCTTCTTCGGGTCGTACTCCGGAAGCGCGGTGAACATCGCCATCGTCATGGGCAACACCAAGCGTTGCTCCACATCGTTCCAGGTGAAGCGGTCGTACGGCACGAGCCGTGCCGGTTCATCCTTCTTGTCATCCGACCCGACGGCCACGAAGAGGACCTTGCCGGCTCGTCGGTCGATGACGTGGTCGCGCACCACACCCAGACGTTGTTTGTCCTTGTTGGTGATGATCGCCTTGGCGCCGATCGGCGCCCGGACGTAGGTGGGGAGGGGCAATTCCTCCGCTTGCGGTTTCTTATCTTCCGCGGTCCCCCGTTCGTCCTGTGCCATCAAAGGCGTTGTCGCCAGAACGGCAAGGGCGGGAGCAAGGGAGAGGTACTTGGTGATCTTCATCGTTTTCCTTCTTCTTGGGTTGGGTGGTCGTTCGGACCGGTAGCAACTACGAATTCAGCGGTGGTTGTTGGGTGAGAAGCGTCTGACTTCGAGGTGAGCCGAAACTCATCCGGTTGCAGTGGGCATGCTCAAGGGGTTGGGTCCGTAGGTCGGGTACAAGTGGCATGTCGACGTTCCCGCGGCGGTCGACCTGATTCGTTCAGGCCGACCAGGTGCGGGCACAGTGGACTGCGAACAGCGACCTCGAAACCTCGTTCGTTCTTTGCATGCGTTGCTCATGTTCGAAGCGGGAGCAGGACCACGACGGGCTGCCCAACTCACTAAGCCGAACGCGCTTGTGCCCAGCCTGAATTCAGCATGAGAAACAGGTCATGTGCGTGAATTCGCGCGTATGAGCTCGAGTTCATCTGCAACTCACTCCTGCGTCACACGCGTTCGGCTGAATGGTGGGTCGGCACCTTGCCCGTGCTGACGCGAACTCCCCATGAAGCCTCAAGAGGACATCCGAGCCATGAACAACAAGAACGAAGACAGCTTCCGAGATTCCGTCAAGAGCGCCGTCGTCACCGCGATCGATGGCCTCGAGGACATCACCGACGTCACCGTGAACACTGTCAGCGGCATGCTCATCGTCGGCGTGGACCGTGTCCGATTCGCAGGCCAGGAGGCCCGGCGCCATGTCGACGATGCCATCCACGGGACCTTGGACGGTGTTCGTGAAGCCGGTGCGTCGATCTCTCAGGCGACTCGGGGGGTGATGATCGGAGTCGTCCGTTCAACCAAGCACTCAGGCTCCGACGCAATGGACACCATTCGTGAAACGTCGCGCGCGCTCGTGCAGCGGGCCTCCGAGATCGGCATCGATGTGGGAGCTGCCGCCAGCGACTCGATCGAGGCCGCGGTGGAGAGCGCGAGGGAGTTGGGCCTCGACCTCGAGGAGGCCGCAACGGTGGCGGCGACCGGTGCCCTCGAAGCGGCCGGCGAACTCGGCAAGCGGGCGGTGGATCAGGTGCGGAAGGTCACGACCGACACGATCGAGGGCATCCAGAACGTCGCCAAGACGGCGTCCCACAAGGCCGATTGAGGGCCTCGACCGGATCCATCTGGCCACGACTTCGAGCTGCGGACGTTCCGCAGCGCCCCTCGCTCAGCTCTCGAAACTCGCCGCCGCGCGATCCCAGGAACTCGCGTAGCGCCCTCGCACGCGCAGCCCTGCCGGCGCCCCACCCCACGGAATCACCATGAACTTGATCGAACTTCTCATCCTCTTGATCGTGGCCGGAGTCTGCGGCTCCATCGGCCAGGCGCTCGCCGGCTTCTCCCGGGGCGGCTGCTTGACGTCGATCGCCACCGGCTTCATCGGAGCCCTCGTCGGTCTGTGGATCGCTCGCACGATCGAGCTGCCCGAACTCTTGCCCGTGACGATCGGGGAAGCGACGTTCCCGATCCTATGGTCGATCATCGGTTCGACCGCTCTCGTCGGAATCCTCGGTTGGTGGACGCGGAACAGGCCCACGGAATCGTAGCGCAGCGCTCCGCGACGACCCTGCACCACAGGGCGAGTGGGTCCAGGACTCCGAGGTTGACCGTGATGGTCCCCCGTACGTGGGCATCGACAAGTACCCTGGTCGCGGCGCGATGGGCGCCAGGACGCCTCGGGCAAACGCATGAACAACCACCATCGGATCGGCGCAGCAGGCCTCGTGCTCCTCGCGACGAGTTCGTGTGCCCTTTGGAACCCGGCGCCCGAACGCGATCGTTCCGGGTCCTTGCCGGAAGCAGCGGTCGACGGCGCTCCACAGTCCATCTCTCCCGGTGGCTCCAACGTGGCGCCGGGCAGCGCGTGGCCTCCGTTCCTGCGTAGCGAAGCTCTCCTGGGCATCGAGGTGACGGACCCCGATGGCGTGTCCGTCGGCGCGGTCAGCGACCTGTTGCTGGATCCGGACTCGGGGAACGTGGTGGGCGTCGCAGCGATCCTCCATCAGCCCGATGGCGTCGAGCGGCCGATCGTCGCCGCGTACGGTGCGCTCACCTGGGCAGCGCGCGGCAACTCGACCACGACGTTGATCCTGACCTTCACGCCGGACCATCTCGTGCAACGCGCATCCTTGTTCGCCGGTCAAGACCTCACGAAGGTGGCTGGCGAGGTCACCGCGATCGAGTTCCTGGACGACGAGGCCGGTCATGCGATCGTGCTCAAGCTTCACGACCAGGAGAATCTTCTGCATCGCGTGTTGCTGGAACCTGCGCTGCTGATTCGGCAACTCTTGCCTGCCGTCGAGGTCGGGCAGCTCCTGACGGCCGAGGGGGTTCTCACCCGCGATGCCTCCGGAAAACTGCTGGTCGCGAGCGCCCTCTCGAGGGGCGGCGAGACCCTCAACCTGCGGGATCCTTCCGGCGAGCTTCGTTGGAGCGCCCTGACGGAGCGCTCGATTCCCGGAGACAGCCTCAAGGGTCGGAAGATCATCACCGCCGACGGCTCGACCTTGGAGATCCGCGGTTGGCTCCTGGACCGGGCCAGCGGTGCAGCCGCATTCGTGAGGTTGGACGTGGACGGCGTCGAGCGCGCGCTCCCATGGGCGGAACTCCTACGCGATGGAGCTACCGGCGCATGGGCGGTCCGGGCCGAGCGGTCCGCGCTCGTCGACCTCCCGGCAATCGCGCGCGACGGCCAGCTCGTCGACGGTCTATGACGGAGCTGCGTCCGGATCGAACATGGGCAGGTGGACCACGAAGGAACAGCCCGCTCCCTCATGGTTGTGAACCGAGATCGTTCCGCCGTGCAACTGAACGATCCCGTGCGCGATCGCCAGGCCGAGCCCCATGCCATCCCGGCGTTCGCTGTCCTTGGGAACCTGGACGAAACGCTCGAAGATGCGCTCCCGATACTCCTCTGGGATCCCGGGTCCCTGGTCGCGCACGACGAACTGGATCGCGTCCACCAAGTGGTGGGCTTCGAGTGCGACTTCCCCTCCCGGAGGCGAGTGACTGATCGCGTTGCGGACGAGGTTCTCGACCATCGTCTGGAGGAGCTCGGAGTCTCCCCGGAGCGGGAACTCCGGATCCTCTGCGTCGGTATTGCCCAAGCTGGGAATGAGCCGTACCTGATTCTGCTCGGCGATCTCCTTGCAGCTCTGGATGCACCCGAGGACGATGTCGATCATGGAGACGGGCTCGGGCTGTAGCCGGCCCGATGGATTGGCTCGCGCCAGGACTAGGAAGCTCTCCACGATCTTGCCGAACCGCTTCAACTGCAGTTCGGCTTTCTTCACGAACGCGTAGCTCTTGTCGAGCGTGCGCTCCCCCAACTGCGTGACCTGAGCCTGCGTGAGCAGGACGGCCACGGGGGTCCGCAGCTCGTGCGACACGTTGCTGATGAACTGATCTTGGGCTTTGTAGCCCACCTCGAGTCGTTCCAGAGCGGAGTTCAACTCCTCCTCGAGTCGCTTGATCTCGCTGTCCGTGGACGGAACGTCGATGCGTTCGCTCAGGCTGGTGGGGGACACGCCTTGGGCAGCCTTCGAGAGCTGCCGAATGGGCGCAACGGCTCGACCCGCGATGATCCAGGCCGCGATCAAGGCCGCGATGACACCGACCGGGACACCCAACACCACCAGGTCGAGGAAGGGACCGAGGAAGCGCTCCAGGGTTCTGTCCTGGGTCGCGGCTTGGAAGTAGTAGAGGTCGTCACCATGTCGGAACGGAAGCGTGATGAACCGCAGGCTCTGCGCGTTGCCGGTGAGCGTCTCGGCGCGCTCGGCTCCGATCTTGGTGTGAACGCCACCGACCGGGCCGGCCGGCACGACTTCCCATGCCGAGAAGGGCAGCGTGCCGATCTCGGTGACCCCGGACGAGGCCATCACTTCACCCGCTTCGTTCCGGATCGCGAAGAGCACGAAGTCGGCGCCGTTCGGCTCGAGGGCTTCGATGTTGCCCTCGGTCCACTCGCCCTCCGCCGCGAGGACGTTGTCGACCATCGCTTCGGCCGAGAGCGTCTGCGCGTTGTCGAGCGAGTTCTCGATGAACCCGCGGCGGAAGTACACGATGGCGCCGACGAGGGTCGTCTGGATGAGGAAGAAGACCAGGACGAACCAAGCGGCCAGCTTGAATCGCAGAGAATGAGCCCGATGAGGCATGACGCTGGGCGGGACCCTATTCGTCCTCCGCTTCGCCCAACCGGTATCCCATGCCGACGACCGTGTGGATCAACGGGCGATCGAAGTCCCGGTCCACCTTCTTGCGCAACGACGAGATGCAGACATCGATGACGTTGCTGGAGGGCTCGAAGTTGATGTCCCACACCTTCTGCGCGATGGTGATGCGGTCCACGACGCGATCGCGGTTGCGCATGAAGAACTCGAGCAGAGCGAACTCCTTGGCCGAGAGCTTGACCTTGTGGCCGTCGCGGGAGACGCGTCGCTTCAGGAGGTCGAGCTCGACCCCCCCGAACTCCAGCTTCGTCGACTCGCTGGCCTGACCGCGGCGCAGCAGCGCGCGAATGTGGGCCAGCAGCTCGTCGAACTCGAACGGTTTGGTCAGGTAGTCATCGGCTCCGGCGTCCAGCCCGGAGATCTTCTGGTCCGTGCTCGAGAGCGCCGTGAGCATCAGGATGTAGGAGGTCACCCCTCGACGCCGCAGGTTGCGGCAGACCTCGACACCGTCCCGGTCGGGCAGCATCACGTCGAGCAGGATCAGGTCGTAGGGCTCGCTGGCCGCCAGCTCCTCGCCCTCCATCCCCTTGTGGGCGACGTCGACGCTGTAGCCGTTCTCCTTCAGGCCTTGCCGGATGGCCGAGGCCATGTCCGGATTGTCTTCGACGACGAGGACGCGCATGGTGCTTGGAGGTTCGTCGGGCCATCCGTTCGCCATGACGGCGGTTGGATGGCCCGTGGGGTTCTCAGGGCATCGGGACGTCGCCGGACGGCCACAGCCACATGAAGATCGCACCGGTGACCAGGCCGTACACGAGCGCGTCGAACAGCTCCATCATCGTCGAGCGGATCGAGCGTCCGAACCAGATCGGACCCCAGCCCAGCGCCGCGCCGAACGACAGGAACGCCACCGTCGCCGTCATGCGGAAGACGTCGGGATCGCCCACCGTCAAGCCGATCGTGGCGACGTAGGCGACGCAGATCGTGACGAGCAGGTTGTAGATCGTCGACTTGATCATCGATTGCGGGATGTTCGGCGGACCGTCCGGCATCAGAACCAGGAAGCCCTTCGGTCCCTTGCTGTACTTCTCCATCCAGACGGGATCCTTCATGGCCGACGGATCCCCGCAGTGCGGGAAGTTGTACTGACCAGGTTTCAGTTTCTGATCGCCGAGGGTCTTGATGAGACCGTCCTCGTCCGTGGTCCGTGCCCAGTCCTTGCGGTGATGGGGGAAGACCATCCACATCAGGAAACTGATGAAGAACACGGCCACGGTGGACAGGACGATCGGCATCCAGAGATCGATGAGTTGGACCAAGACGGGTTCTCCTCTTGCGTGGGGGTGGTGATGCGATGCGTGAAATCGACGATCGCAGGGTGGGCAGGGTTGGAGTCGGTTGGTGCGGGGTGGCGGTCTTGCGCGTTCTTCCCGGGTGGGCTCAGTCCGCCTGGATCTTGGAGTGCAGGATGTCGAGCAGCGGCTCGAGCTTGCCGTCCTTCATGCGCCAGACGCGGTCGCGCAGGCGTCCGTCCTTCTGGAAGTCGAGGCGCTCCACGTATTCGGTGACCTGGTCGCCCTCGAAGCCCTTCTGGATGAGTTCGATCCCGCCTTCAGGGAGTTCACGCAGGTCGCCTTCGAAGACCCCGCCCCAGGTCGTGAGCGCGAGGTAGTGCAGCGTCTTGCTCCTCGGGTGGGCGTAGAAGTACGCATCCAGTTGGAGCGAGCGTTCCTCGGTCTCGGTCGCCGGCTTGTACGCGTGCGCGTAGATCGCATCCGACCCAGGAACCCAGGCGAAGTCGGTCTCGGCCGCGAACGAGTTGCCCGCATCCCCCTCAGCCTTGGCTTCCCACGAGTGCCCGACCAGGGCGGACAGTCCATGGAGGGCCTTGGACGGCTGAACGGCGTTCTTCGCCGTTCGGGCCGCGATGGGGGACAGTTCCTTCGAACGGACGTAGTCGCTCTCGCGAACCGGTGAGACGCCCGCGTCCGTGTGCGCGTACATCGTCTCGTGGAACTTGTCCGCGCCGTCGAACGTCCAGCGCTCGCTCATCTGGAGCGTGTCGGAATCGGTGTGGAACTGGAACGTCAACTCGACCTGATCCCCGTCGATCTTCATCACGCCGTCCATGTGACGTTGGTTCGCCAGGAGGCCTTTCAGCACGAACTCCTGGCGGCCCGGATGCCAGTAGAGGAGATGAACACCGTTGGGCGGCTCGACCAGGGAATCCGGTCGGTAGGACAGAATCCGCATCGAGTGTTGCCCGGGTCCCCAATTCCACGTCTGCACCAGCTTCTGGCCGTCCGGATAGGTGACGCGCCACTCACCGCCGGCCATGCGCGCCCAAGCCTGCATCGGGGACGCCGATTCCTCGGCCTTCGCGTCGACGATCTCGGGCGCCCGTTCGGGATGGTCGCCGTCCTGGGTCGAAGCCCAGGCGAGCGGGGTGGCGACGATGGAGAGAGCGAGGAGCGCGTGGAGAATTCGCATGGCCAGGGAGCGGGGTCGGGTGGCGGGGGCACGATCCCAGCCGGGATCGTCGTCCGCATCATGGTACGTGGATGGGGCCATCGATCACGGGGAACCTGCTCAGGCGTCAGGCCGACGTAAGGCGCACCGCGGCGAATCCCCGTACGGGCCCCACGGGGCGGGGTGGACTCCGGACGGCGTGACCTGGGCTGCCCCCGCTCGCGGCGCTAGGATCCCCGCGTGAACCCCGCACCGCAACGAACCTCGAGCCGTCCGCCGGTCGGGCGCATCGCCAGTTGGCGAGCGCGCGTCGAACGTTTCCTGACCCGGGACGTGTGGGCCCAGGACATCAGCCACCTGCCCACGTTCCGGCGGTGGCTCTACAAGGTGGCGCGCGTGGCGTACCTCACCGTGCGTGGTGCGACCGAGGACCGTTGCACGTCACGGGCGGCCGCGTTGACCTACGTCACCGTGCTGTCGATCGTGCCGTTGCTCGCGCTGGCGTTCTCGGTGGCGAAGGGACTCGACGCGTACAAGGACCTGCGCGATTCCGTCATCACACCGTTCCTCGAGGAGCTCGAGCCCAGCCACGATGCATCCGGCGAGGCGATCGGTGTCGTGATCCCGGAGCCCGCTCCGGGCACCGAGTCCGAGACCGACGCCGCCGTCGGGGACACCACCGGGAGCGTCGCGGACACGGACGCCTCCGAAGGTCCCTCGGACGGGACGGACGAGGACGCTCTGGTCCAGGGGACTCCCACCCAGTCCGGTTCCCAGGCCAGCGGCCAGTTGCGCGAGGCCGCCGACCGCATCCTGGACCTCGTCGAGAACACCGACTTCGGCAGCCTCGGCGCGATCGGTCTGTTGCTGTTGATGTACACCGTGCTCAAGTTGCTCTCGTCGATCGAGGGCACCATGAACGACATCTGGGGTGTGCATCGCTCGCGGACGTGGACGCGCAAGGTCGCGGACTACATCTCGATGCTGGTCATCGTGCCGATGCTGTTGATGGCGAGCGCCGGCTTGACCGCCACGTTGAAGGGCGATTGGTTGCCCGAGGTCGTGCGCGACACCGGCTTCTACCGTTCGGGCATCCTGCCGTTGCTCAAGCTCCTGGCGTTGCTCGCGCCGGTCGTCGGGTTCACGTTCATCTACCTGTTCATCCCGAACACCCGCGTGCGCGTGCGTTCCGCCCTTTGGGGAGGCTTGCTCGGCGGGTTGCTGTGGCAGGTCCTGATCGTCGTTCACGTGCAGTTCCAGTTGGGCGTGGCGCGCACGAACGCCATCTATTCCACGTTCGCTGCGCTGCCCGTGTTCCTGGTCTGGCTGTTCATGGCGTGGAACATCGTGCTCCTGGGCGCGGAACTTGCTTGTGCGCACCAGAACGAACCGAACTACGGCCAGGTGGCGCGCGCGCGCGACTTCGACCCGCGTCTGCTCGAGTCCGTCGCCGTGCGGGCGATGGTGCGCATCGGCCAACAGTTTCGCGCGGGCGCGGATCCGTTGAACAGCGCGGACCTGTCCGATCGACTCGGCGTGCCGGTACGGACCGTGAACGACGTGCTCGGGCACCTCATCTCGAACAAGCTCCTGATCCAGGCCGACGCGGACGGACACCAGGACACGTATCTCGTGCCGGGGCGTTCCTTGGGGACGATTCGGATCCAGCAGATCCTGGATGCGTTGAAGGGCCCGACGTCGGACAGTCGGCTGGATCCCCACGGCGAACTGGACAACTTCGCCGACCGCGCGCTCGAGCAGTTCCGGTCGCATCGCGACGGCGATGCATCGAACCGCGTGCTGTCCGAACTGCTGGATGCGCTGCCCGCCGACGAACCGGCGTGACCTTCGCGATCGTGCTAGGGTCGGAACCATGAGGTTCCTCGCTCTACTCGCACTTCTGAGCACTCCCGCCGTCGCCAGCGATTGGTTCGTCGACCCGGTCAACGGGTCGAACAATGACAGCGGGCTGGATCCGGCCAACGCATGGGGTTCGATCACCTACGCGTTGGCCCAGGTGCCGACTGGGGCCCAGACGATCCACCTCATGGAAGGGGTCTTCGACGTCGCCTCGGGAGAGCAGTTCCCGATCGCTCTCGAGGACGGCATCACTTTGCTGGGTGACGGAAACCCGCGAGACGTCGTCGTGCGCACCGATGGAACGGCGTTCCTGCTGGACGCAACGGTCGGCGACAAGTCCACGACCTTGAGTTCGTTCACGGTCGAGGGCGCGATGATCGGCCTGCGTGCCGAGTCCTATGACGGTCTCCTCCGACCGACCGTGACCGGGATGCGCTTCGAGGACTGCGAAACCGGCATCTCGTACTTCATCGACGTCGGCTTCACGGGGACGTTGAACCGGTTGCTCGTCACGCGTTCGACGTTCCAGGACTGCGCGCAGTACGGGATCCGGGGCTCCGGCGCGAGTTTCTTCCCGATCACGACCCTCATCGTCGAGGACTCCAGTTTCTTCCATTGCGGAACGGGCATGGCGCTCGCCGCGATCGGGGACTCACTGTCCCGTGGCACCGTGCGCCGTTGCCGGTTCCGCGGCAACACGTGGACCGGTCTCCAGGTCGAGTCCGGCGAGAGTCGCATCACCGTCGAGGACTCCCTGATCACCGCGAACGCGAACGGCATTCGCAGCGACGCCTACGTCGAAGTGCTCCGTTCGACCATCGCCGACAACGTCGGCGCCGGCATCCAATCCACGTTCCCGACGATCTTCGGGTTCGTCCAGAGCTCGATCGTCTACGGCAACGGCGACGACCTGCAGGGCGTGACGTTCCCGGTGCGCCACTCGAACATCGGCGATGGGGACTTCATCGGGATCGAGGGCAACCTCAGCGCCGATCCGTGGTTCGTGGACCCTACGAACCGCGATTACCGATTGTCGTTCGGCAGCCCCTGCATCGACGCTGCGCCCTTGAGCACGGCTCGCGACCTGCTCGGGTTTCGTCGTCGCATCGACGGCGACCTGGACACCGTCGTGATGGACGACATGGGCGCGTACGAGCTGGCGACGCTGCGCACACGCAAGACGGTCAGGCTCGACCGGGACTTCATGATCGCCGTCCAGGGCGAGGTCGGTGCGTTCGCCGCCTTGTTCCTGGATCGCAGCGGGCCGCTCAGCGCTCCGGTCGCGACACCGTTCGGGCCCAGGTGGCTGAACCCGAACCAACAGGAATTCATCAGCACGTTGCAGATCGACGCGACCGGTGGCGCGCAGTTCCTCGTGACGCTCCCCGACGACCCCACGCTGGTCGGCCTGACCTTCGGATTCCAGGCGCTGATCCGTTCGAGCGCTGCGCCCGCGGGTGTGGCGTTCAGCAGCGTTTCGCAATCGGTGGTTCTGCCGCAGTAGAGGCCTCGGCGTCGAACGGCGTGGCTCATGGGAAGGGGGGCGCTCCACACCGTGGAGCGCCCCCCTTCCCGTTCGCGGTCTCGGACCTCTTAGAAGGTCACTTCCGCGACGTTCGACAGGTTGGCGTCGAACCCGTCCCGGAACCAGAGCTGGAAGTTCCAGGTCTCGCCGGGATCGATGAAGCCGCCGGGCGGGTTGGGCAAGCGTGTCGGGACGTCGAAACCGTAGGGCGTCGTCGAGTTGCCGCTGAGAGCCTCGAGGCGACCCGAGGCATCGAAGCGGCCGATCGAGTTCAGCTCGGGGGCGTTGGACTGGGACGCGGCGGTCGGGCTGTAGCGGCCCTGCGGAGCGCCGAGGCAGAGGATGCCGCTGAAGACCTGGATCGAGAGCGTCGCGTTGCTGGACACCAGGAAGAAGCCGAACTGCAGAGCCGGTCCGTCGTGGCATTCGAGATGCAACCCGGAGCCGACGCCCGAACCGAAGGACGATGCGGCCAGGGTGGCCGAGACGCCGCCGGAGTGCACGTTGTTCGGATCGCAGACCAGATTGATGGGCTGGCTGGGGCAGGGCCCGCCCAGGTTCTCGATCGTCAGGGTCGTCGCGCCGTGGCCTACGCCAGGGGAATGCGAGCCGACCTGGACCAAGTAGTTCGTGCCGGCCGTGGCGCCCATGAGGACCACCTCGCTGAGGTACTCGAACGCCTGCGCATCGATGTCGTCGTTCGACGCGAGGCAAGTGGCTGCGCAGTCGACGCCCAGGTGAACGTTGAGGCTGGTGTCGATGACCCCCGTGGAGTTCCGCGTGTGGATGACGTAGTCGCCGTCGCACGCGGGGGTCCAGAGGTAGAACAAGTCGGCGTCGATGGCGAACACGTTCGCCAGGCAGTTGACGGGGTTGCCTCCCGAGAAGTTGGACGTGGTCAGGGAGGGGTGTTCGTTGGAGAGCACGAACTCGACCTCGCCGCTGATCGTGATCGGCGTGGCGCACGTGTCGTTGGTCGGAAGCGCGATCTCGCCGATGTTCAGGATGCCGGTCTGGATCTGGAGTTCTTGGGACCACGTGGCGACCTGGATCAGGAAGGGGTCGCCGACCGATGCGTTGACGATGTAGGCGCGCGACTCGATGTCGAACGTCTCGCTGCCGATGTCGTCGTTGTAGTCCAAGCACGTGGCCGCGCAGTTCGAGCCGGCATGCAAGCTGATGACGGTGTCCGCGTTGCTCCCGACCGTGTCGAAGACGAAGTCGCCGCTCGAGGGTGCGGACCAGCTGTAGAACAGGTCGTGGCGCGGAGCGTTGTCCGCGACCGGCATCGGGCAGATGCCGAGGCCTCCACCGTTGAACCCGCTGGACAGCGCCGTCGTGTTGTCCCACAGCGTCGTCCCCAGGCCCGCGAGCGCGATCGGTGTCGCGCATGTGTCGTTGCTGGGGGGCGGGGGGAGCGCTCCGATGTTCAGGATGCCCGGACCGGCGTTCGTCGCCCATCCACCGACCTGCACGAGGTACTCGTCCCCGATGTTGACGCCTCCGAACTGCAGGATGTCGGCTCCACCGACGTTCTCGTGGGCCAAGCAGACCGCCGAGCAGTCGGTGCCGGTGTGAATGGCGATGTTCGTGTCGAACCCGAGCGGAGACCCGAACGTGTCGATCTGGTGGGCTCCGCCGACCGTGGCGGTCCACAGGTAGAACACGTCCTGCTTGACCTGGTCGTTGTTGCCGGGGGGCGGGCAACCCGTGCCACCCCAGAAGCCGCTGGTCGTGGCGTTGGTGGTGTCGAACGGCCAGACGCCGAAGCCCGCGATCGGGGTCGGGTTGGAGCAGTCGTTGTTCGCCGGGAGCGGCGGCAGCGAGATGTTGAGGAGGTTCAAGGTGTTCGTTGCACCGCCCCAGCCACCGGCTTGAATCAGGATGGGGTCCCCTGCCATCGCGAACGGCACCAGGACGCTGTTGTTGCCGACCAGGGAGTCTTGCGCGATGCAGGTCGCGGAACAATCCGATCCGGAGTGGACCGCGAGGTTCGTGTCGACATCGAGCCCGCCCGGCGTCGTGCTGCCGAGCGTGTCGATGCGGAACGCGCCCGTCGTGGGCATCGTCCAGCTGAAGAACAGGTCCACCGTGACAGCATCGTTGTTGCCGGCCGGCGCGCAAGGAACTCCGCCGTCGAAGCCACTGGTCGTCGCCGTGCGGTTGTTCCAGACGAACGTGCCCACGCCGACCAGGGGCACCGGCGAAGCGCACGTGTCGTTGATCGGCGTCGTGAACTGCGCGATGTTGAGCGTTCCGGTCTGCCCGGGGATGCCGGGGTACGACCCGACCTGGACCAGGATCTGCGTGCCGGCCGTGATCGCATAGATCTGCACCAGGCTGGTCGACGCGATCCCGCCGAAATCGACGTTGGCCGTGATGCACGTCGCGCTGCAGTCGTTGCCCGCGTGGACCTGGAGGACGGTGTCGAATCCCGAACCGATCGTGTCGAACTGGAAGTTGCCGGCGCTCGGCGCGGTGAACACCCAGAAGCCGTCCTGGGTCGGGTACCCGGGGTCGAGCGAGCTGAAGCACGGCGCTCCGCCACCATCGTGGTTCGACGTGGTGTGCCCCGTCGTGTCGAACGCCGTCGAACCGAGGCCGATGGGCGGAACAGAGGTGCAGGCGTCGCTCTGGGCGAACGCGGTTCCCGCGAGCAGTGCGAGCGTCGCGATTCCGGTGGCCGTCGTGCGGGCGGCGATTGAGATCGAGTTCAAAGCGTTCGGAGAGAAGGAAACAGCTGTGGTGGTCGGCGATTCGGTCGGAGGAACCCTGGAGCTCCTCGATCCCGTGCTGGCCCGCCGTCGCGCACCAACCACCCCTGGTGGACCGAAAGGAGGCATAGAACCCCTTCAACCCTCAAGTATCCCCCGATCTCGCAAGGCCGGCAACCCGGTGTTCGACTCGCAGCAAGTTTGTGTCTGGTTCGCTCGCTCCACGCGTCGGTCCGGAACGGGGGCGGCACACCGACGTCGACCGTTCGGGGCCATGGTTCGGGGCCATGGGTGGAACGATCGGACCAGCCACGAACTTGCCGCGAGTCGCGCGGCGCAGGTCTCGGAGTGGGACACCGGACGGCCTGAGGCGGTTCGAGTTGAGGGAAGATTCAGGGAACTTCGAGTTGGACTGGGCGGTCCCGTTGACTGGGATACCCTTCCACGTCCGGAGCCTCGCGAAGCAACGCGTGTGGGTCCGGTCTCGAGGGCTCCACGTCAACGACATCGGGAACACCGGTGTTGCGGACGGGACCTTGGGTTGTCGGACTTGGACGGAGACTCCGTTCGCGTCGAGCCCCTGGTCGACCTCGACGGCTTTGATCGAATCCTGCTCCGCACCGCACGATGCTCTTCGCGACCTCCACTCACTCTCCGCAGCGCCTCCTGTCCACGCTCGTTCTGACCGGGGCGCTGGCATCGACCGCACTCGCCCAAACGGACGACTGCACCGCTCCGACCGCCGGCGTTCTGGGTGCCAACCCGTTCGACAATTCGGCGGCGACGCACTCGGTCATGGACGGCGGCGGAGGCAACTGCAGTCTGCCCGGCACGGTCGGGTTGCCTCCTGCACCGGGCCGCGACGTGTTCTGGGTCTACACCATTCCCGCGGACGGCACCTATCAGTTCGACACGATCGGCGGGGGACACTCCGACACCGTGCTCCAGGTCCACACGGGCTTCGATTGCACGGCGACCTGCTTGGCCAACAGCGACGACTACGACGACACCACCGACAGCCTCGTACGCCTGCAAGGGCTGACGCTCGGGGAGAGCTTCCTTCTGCAGGTCGGAAGCTGGGGCAGCTTGGCCGGCCAAGCGGGCGTCCTCAACATCTCGGACATCACGCTCAGCGCTCCCCTGAACGACGACTGCGCCGCGCCTGAAGTGGCGATCCTGGGCGCGAACCCCTGGGACAACTCCCTCGCGACCCGCAGCGGCTTCGAGGGTGGTGGTGCGCCTTGTTTCGATCAGGATCCGTTGGTGTCCCCGGAGGACGCGTCGCCCGACTACGACGTCTTCTTCAGCTTCGTCGCCCCCGCCGACGACCACTACCAGTTCGACACGATCGGCACCGGGTTCAACACGGTCCTGAACTTGCACAGCGGGGTCGATTGCGCCGCGACGTGCCTCGCAACCGATGACAACAGTGGTTCGGGGTTGCCGACGGGCGAGAGCTCGCTGCTGGCGCTGAACGTGCTGACCGGGGACCCCTTCCTGATCCAGGTCGGCAGCTGGACCGAGCAGTCGGTCGGCATCGGCGTCCTGAACGTTTCGACGTACGTGGCGGAGCCGAACGACGACTGTTCGACGCCGATCGCGATCGGCCTCGGCGCGACGGCGTTCGACAGTTCCCTGGCCACGACCAGTGGATTCGATGGCGGCGCTCTGGCGAACTGCCCGACCACCGGGGCGTCGGATCAGCCGACCCGCGACCTCTTCTATCTGTTCTCGCCGATCGCCGACGGGGACTACGCCGTCGACTCCTACGGGTCCGGCTTCGACACCGTCCTCAGCGTGCACCTGGGTGCCGATTGCGCGGCCACGTGCTTGCGCAACAGCGACTTCGGCGATGCGAACGGCGAGTCGCGCGTCGAGATCCTGGGCGCCCTGATCGGCGAGGACTATCTGATCCAGATCGGTGGCTTCAACGGAGCCTTCGGCGCGAGTGGACTGGTCAACGTGACCGCCTTGGCGCCGGCGCCGCTGGGGGACGACTGCAGTGCTCCCGAGGTGCTGGTCGGGACGGGCGCGTTCGCCTTCGACAACACGGCCGCGCGCTCGAGCTTCTTCGACGCCGATGACGCGCTCTGCATCGGGGACGACTTCGGCGCGGCGCAAACTCCGGCCCAGGACACCGACGAGATCCCCACGCGCGATCTGTTCTGGACCTGGAACCCGCCGGCCGACGACGACTACGTCATCGACACCGAGGGTTCCGGCATCAACACGATCCTGAACGTGTACGCCGGAGTCGACTGCTCGGCGACCTGCCTCACCAGCGACGACGACGGCAAGCCTGGGCAGGAGAGCGTCGTCTACATCCAAGGGGCGACCATGCTGGACGTCTACTTGATCCAGGTTGGCAGCTGGAACCACGAAACGACGGCGCTCGGCGTGCTCAACGTCGAAGCCCTCCCGCCCGTTCCGACCAACGACACGTGCGCGACGCCCGAGGTTCTGCTCGGCGAACAGGCCATCGTCCGCAACAACGCGCACCCGACCCTGACCACGACGGGCTTCGATGGGGGGAATCCGGGCAGCTGCATGAGCTCGGCCAATCCCGGCGACCCGGATCCCGACAGTCAGATCCACAGCGACCTGTTCTTCGCCTGGACGCCGCAGTGCGACGGGGACTACGTCTTCGACACGATCGGCAGTTCGGACATTGGCGACTCCAAGCTGAGCGTTCACCTGGGCGCCGATTGCTCCGCGGTCTGCGTCGTGTCGAACGACGACATCGACAGCCTCGGGGGCGACTTCCTGTCCCAGGTCGCGTTGAACGGTGTCCTGCAGGCGGACACGTACCTCATCCAGGTCGGCACGTGGGGCGACCCCAGTGTGCGTGGCGACTTCGCCCTGAACATCTCGAAGGTGGGCTCGCCCTGCAACCAGGTCGGGCTCGCGATCCTGTGCGACCCCGCGTCGAACCACTTCGAGGGCAACTACGTGAAGTTGGACAGCTCGACCTTCGGCAGCGGACTCGGCAGCGATCTGCACCTCGCCGCGACGGACGGCCCGGCGCTGCAGTTCGGCTTCGTACTGGTGTCTCCGAACACGACCCTGCTGCCGATCTTCAGCGGCGTGCTCTGCGTCGGCAGTCCCCAGGGTCGCTACAGCGCTCAGATCGCGTCGAACCAGGGGCTGCCCCAGCTCAACTCGATCGGTCAGTTCGACATCAACGGCGATTTCGTCAGCGTGTCGGGCACGGGAACCTCCGCGGGTGGTTTTGGATTCGACGTTCCCACCGAGCTGCCCTTCTCACCCGTCGGGCAGACGATCGGTACGGGCAGCGTCTTCTACTTCCAGATCTGGTATCGCGATCAGATCGCGATGCCCGGCGACTCGGCGAACTTCTCGAACATGCTCGAGGCGATGTTCCCTTGAGCGTCGCGTGATGCCTCGTCGGCGGGGCGTCCCCATGGGTCGTTGGGCCCTTTCGGCCCTCGGGCCTGGTCGACAGCCACGTCCCTGGGCGCCGAAACGGGACTCTGCCGTACGGACGTAGGAACTCGCGCTCCCCAGGCGTGTGTGGGTCGGACAGCGCTTGGCCCCGTTGGGCTGCAGGTGTACCGGATCGGGACAGGACCCGAATTGCTTCGGAGAAGCGCGCGTGGGCTGCGAGACCGCGTCTCACCCCCGTCTCGTCAGGTGGCGGGACCACACGGTCCAGATCTGTGCCAAGCTCGCGACGGGTGGGACGTCTCGATTTCGGTTCTTCCTACGGATGGGGGAACCATTCCCCTCGTTCCTCACTCCAAGGATACACTAGGACGAGGCCGCTGCTTCCCACCGGACCGGACGCTCACACAGGTGAGTTGCCGACTCCACTCGTGCTGCGGTTCTCATTCTGCTCTCTCCACCCACTTCCCCAAGAAGAATACTAGCAATGACGCACCTTCGATTCGCCCGCCTCACTACGGCAGGCACTATTACCGCCGCGCTCTTTGCCGGCTCGGCCCTTGCGCAGACGTCAGACTCCTGCGGCACGGCGACGGCAATCTCCGCGCTCGGCTCCTACGTCTGGGACAACACGGGCAACACCGACTCCGGTGTCGACCCCGGAGGTCTCTGTGTTCTCGCTGACGGCCTCACCAACGGCGCGATCGAGAAGGACTTCTGGTTCTCCTGGACCGTTCCGGCCGCAGGTGACTACCGCCTCGACACGATCGGTACCGCCGACGACACCATCCTTCAGGCTTCGACCGGTCCCTGTGGCTCCGAAGTCTGCGTCGTGTCCAACGACGACATCAACCCGGCCCTCGAGAGTCAGATCGACATCCCCGGCCAACTCGGCGGAGAGGTCTACCTGCTTCAACTCGGTCAGTGGCAGGGCCAAGCCCAAGCTCAGGGCCCCGGTGTCCTGAACGTCAGCATCGCTCCCGCCGCCCACCCGAACGACACCTGCGCGACCCCGGACGCCGTGACGTTGGCCGCCGGTACCGGCACCTTCGGCTGGAGCAACATCAACGCCACGTCGAGCGACTTCGTCGGCGGTGGTTCGCCCTGCGTCATGTGGGGCCCCGGCGGCGATGCTGTACGGGATGACGTCTTCATGACCTGGGTCTGCCCCGCGAACGGAGCCTATAGCTTCGACACGGGCGGCACGAACACCGACACGATCATGTCCATCCACGATGGATCGGATTGCCTGGCGACCTGCCTGGCCCACGACGATGACGGACTGAACCAGTTCATGGTGAACGGTCCCGGTGAGAGCAAAATCGTGCTTCCCGGTCAGACTGCGGGTCAGTCGCGCCTCATTCAACTGGGTCTGTGGAACGGCAACGCCCAGACGGCCGCTGGTTTCCTGAACATCGGGGTCGTCTTGCCGCCGTCGAACGACACCTGTTCGGCCCCCACGCCCATCGGCGTCGGTTCGATCGCTTACGACAGCACAGTCACCTCGAGCAGCAACTTCACGGGTGCTCTCAACGGTGCACCCGCCGTCGGTGGCGGCGACGATCCTGGTTCGGACCTCTTCTACGAGTTCACGTCCCCGAACACGTCCTGGTACCAGATCGATACGCTGGGGGGCGCTGATGACACCATCATCAACGTTTACGACGGCGTTGCTTGCGCGGCCACGTATCTGCAGAACAGCGACAACGAGGGGACTACCCAGTCCCGCGTCTTCGTCGATTCCGGCGCGACCGGCCCGACCTACCTCATCCAGGTCGGCGGTTGGCAGGGCGGATCGACGGCGGCCGGCATCCTGAACATCACCGAGATGTTGCCCCCCCCTGGTCCCGGCAACGAGTGCTCGACCGCAATCTTGGCCGCCGTCGGCGCGACCGCTTTCGACACCACTGGCATGACCACGGAAGGCTTCAGTGACGGAGGCGGCGGCGCTTGCCCGACCGGCTTCATCACCGGTATGCCCAAGCAGGACATCTTCTTCCAGTTCACCGCTCCGGCGGACGGCGACTACCGCTTCGACACCCTCGGAACGGGTCAGGACACCGTCATGATGCTCCACCAGGGCATCGGCTGTGCCGCGACCTGCCTGGCTTACAACGACGAGGCCTTGCCGGTCGCCGTCGGTGAAAGCCGCGCGTACGCCGCTGGTCTCCTGACCGGCGACAACATCCTCGTTCAGGTCGGTACCTGGGCCCACACGGACGTCCCCGCTGGTGTGCTCAACATCAACGCGGAAGCGCCTCTGACGAACGACGACTGCTCGACTCCCATCGCCATCTCCGGCGAAGGTGTGACGAACTTCAACCTCGAGCACCCGTCGATCACGTCGTCGGGCTTCGAAGGTGGCGATCCGATCAACTGCCCCGCGGGCATCGTTGGCAACGGCATCGGTGACGGCGTCGAAGCTGACGTCTTCTTCGCCTGGACCGCGCAGTGCGACGGTGACTACCAGTTCTCGACCGACCCGACGACGGGTGTGGTCGACACGGTGATCTCGGTCCACAGTGGAAGCGACTGCTCGGCGACCTGCCTGGCGGCCAACGACGACATCACTCCCGGTGCCGGCGGCAACTTCCTCAGCTCGGTCATCATCAGCGGCGTTCTCAGCGGTGAGACCCTGTTGCTCCAGATCGGAATGGCTGACGAGATCCTGCTGAGCGGCCCCGCCCAGCTGACCGTCACGAACCTGCTCGGCGCCTGCCCCTCCACGGGTATCGTCGAGGTGGCTTGCTCCCCGGCTTCGACCCACGGTGGTGGTGGCCAGGCGACGATGACGGCATCGACG
>TARA_R110002096_G_scaffold65006_1_pt1 | contig 40877 bp, 44 predicted proteins | sample TARA_R110002096 | Tara Oceans TARA_R110002096 (sample SAMEA4397295) | marine metagenome | biome: Polar Biome; feature: [DCM] deep chlorophyll maximum layer (ENVO:01000326); material: water (ENVO:00002006), including particulate matter (ENVO:01000060) such as... | depth 35 m
CCCCGAACCCGAATCTGGTCGCCGACCTGAAGGTCTCTTACACGATCTCGCACATACTCGTCATCCGACAACAGGTGATTGTTCGATAACTGCTGCATGTCGAATGATTCCCAGGCGGCCTGATCGCGAGTCTTTACATTGCAGGTAAATATTCCGTTCCAGAAATCGATCTTGTCGAGCTGTGCGCCCGAGGTGTTATCGCCCCAGACTACGCAGACGTCCAGCATATTGAGATGATCGCCGGCCAATCGATGCATGCGGCTGTTGTCGTCATGGTGTCGAAACGAGACGACCATACCGGTGAGATCATAGTCGTATTCCGGCGATATACGATACTGGATACCGTCCCACTCGACGTCGAATGGAGCAGACTCGCTGGCGCTCTGCTCCGGCTCGTTGGCAATACTGGCAACGTAGTCAATTGCACCCGGCAAGCTGTTTCGATTCCAGACCGACAGCAGTAACACGGCAAAGCTGACAACGATAAAAACATTGAGCAGGTTTCTCATCCCTGAATCTTGCCAGAGTCAGGATGCCTGCTGCCCCGACCCAGTTGGCACTATGGCTCGACAATTTAATGCGAAATGTAGATACTGCGCCGCCCTGCTGATGGCCCTTACTACATGATGTTTCGCAATCTCCGCTGTTTTCGTTTTGACGGTACCTGGCCCGATACAGAAGAATCGCTTTCCGAGGCGCTGCAGCAAGCCGAGTTTTCGCCTTGCGGTCCGTTAACTGAACGCAGTTCCGGGTGGGTACCCGTATATCCGGACGCCGGAGAGTCACTGGCGCGGCGCGTCAACGGTTTTGACCTCATCCGCATGCGCAGCCAGTCGCGAGTGCTGCCGCATTCTGCTGTAAACGAAGAACTCGACGCACGCATCGAGGACTATCGCAATCGCATGCAGGAAGCGCCGAGCCCACGCGAGAAAAAACGTCTTAAGAATGAAGCGCGCGACGAACTGATGCCCAAAGCGCTGCTTAAATCGGATCGCATATGGGGTTACATAGACGCAAAAGAAAAGTTGATCGCCATTGATGCGCTACAGGCATCGACAGCAGAGCGATTCCTGCGTCGTCTCGGTGCGGCCGTCCCCATTAGCAACGTCCGGCCGCTGGACTTCAATAAACCGGTCAGTGAATTGCTGACAGGCATTTTTCTCGGCGATGCGCCGGGGCAGTTTTCGGTCGGGCGTGAATGTCGCATGCAGGATGCACTCGACACAGGCTCCAATGTCCGCTGGATGCATTTCGATCTGAGCGACAAGAGCATACGGAATCACGTCGTCGAAGGAATGCGCCTGACTCACCTCGCGGTCGACTATGACAACATCATGAGTTGCGTCGTCAGCGAAGATGCGGTGATCAGCAAGGTAAAGTTCATCGGTGCAGACGGCGACGAGGGGGATGAACTCGACCCGCTAGGACGTCTGGATACAGAGTTCGTGCTGGTCAGCGGTACAATGCGCCACCTGTTGCAGGATCTGAAGAAACTGTTGAACGGTTTTAGCGACGCTACGGCACAGCACATGAAACCCAAAGAGCGAGAGGCTGGACACTAGCGATGGGGCGCTGGCGACCACCCGCCCCAGCCGCTTCGGCGTACATAACGCCCGCCGGATTCGAGGCATTGCAAAAAGAACTCGATGATACCTGGCGGCGCCGGCGTGAAGTTGTCAAAGCACTGGCAGCCGCCGCCGCGGAGGGAGATCGCTCCGAGAACGCCGAGTATATCTATCGTAAAAAAGAACTGGCCGGCCTTGATCGGCGCATCCACTACCTGCAGAAGCGCTTGCCGGTCCTCAATATCGTGCGCGCGGCACCTGCGGGTGACGCGATCTATTTCGGCGCATTTGTAGAACTGCGCAATAGCGCTGATGAGACCCTGACCTATCGCATCGTCGGGCCGGACGAAGCAGATACCTCAAGCGGTGCGATCAGCATGGATTCGCCGCTGGCCAAGGCATTGCTGGGCAAGCAGACTGGCGATGAAATACTCATCGAGACGCCCGACAAAACTGCGACACTGAACATTGTTTCGATTCGATATGAAACCTCGGAAACGCAATTCGATTGACAGCGCGCAGGCCGTGCTCTAATTTCTGCAACCAGATGGTGCTCCTACAACGGAGCTAAGAGGGAATCCGGAGAAATTCCGGGGCTGTACCCGCAACTGTAAGTTGGGAGATGCTGGCCAGCTCGCCACTAGGACATTAAGTTCCTGGGAAGGCGGCCAACATCCGCGATCAACAAGCCAGGAAACCTGCCATCGCGTCGTTCGTCCAAGGTCGGGTTAACCTGCAGGGCCGGAAACTCACTTTCCCGTGAAACGACATGCCAGGGGCTCGTTGCACTGTCATCGCAGTGAAGCTGCATTCAGTCGTTATACGAGTTCGCATTCGACGTTCGAACTTTTGGGGAAAATTAATGAGCAAGAATCTCTTCAGCGGCGTGATCATTGCATCGCTGGTGGCATCACCTTTATGTGCGCAGGAACAGGCAGAGCCTGAGGACAACCTGGTTGTGCACGGCGTCCGGCTCGAACAGCCGGAAACTGAAACCGGTAGCAGCGTCTATGTCCTTAGTGCAGACGATATCGATGCGCTGGGTGTTGACTACGTGCTCGACGCCATCGCCACTGCACCGGGTGTTACCGTTAATCAGAACGGCAGCCAGGGTGGCGCCGCATCCATCCGGATTCGCGGTGCCGCCAGCGCGCAGACACTCGTGATCATCGACGGTGTCGTTGTTAATGATCCAAGTGCGCCGTCGGGTGGCTTCGATTTTGCACGCATCGATCCTGCCAATGTGGAGCGCATTGAAATACTGAAAGGTCCGCAATCGACCCTTTGGGGTACTGATGCGATGGGTGGCGTCGTGAATATCATCACGAAGCGGCCGGCTGACGGCATGTCAGGGAGCGCATTTGCACAAGGCGGATCCTTTGGAAGTATGCGCGGCGGCGCGACGTTCAGCGGTACTGGCGAACGTTATGACTTTCGTCTTGCCGCCGTTCGCAGCACGACCGACGGTATTTCAAAAGCAGATCGGGCGAATGGCAACAATGAAGATGACGCCTACGAATCAAACAGCGTGAATGCGTCTGCGGGTGCTCGCCTGGGGGAGGCCAGGGTGCAGGCAACGTTGCTGTGGACCGATGCCATAGCGGAATTTGACAGCTTTTCGTTCGGCGCGCCGGGCAACGTCGCTGACGGCGACGAGGTGAGTGAAACAAAGGAACTTGCGGCCAATCTATCGCTTACGCTACCGCTGTTCGATGGCAAATTCAGCAACTTGCTGCTAGCCGGATATTCCGATATTGACCGACAGAGTTTCAGTGGCGGCCAGCCCGGCTTTGCGAGCGACGGCAATCGTATGATCCTGCGTTACCAGGGCACGTTGAGTGTCGGTGACGCTAACCGGGTGGCGTTCGGTGCCGAACGGGAGGAAATTGAAGCCGGTAGTCTGGACGCATCGATCAATGGGCTGTTTGCCCTGTACGAAGTTCGGCCAACTGAATCATTGACGCTCACAGCCGGCATACGCAACGACGATCATGAGCAGTACGGCAACGAGACCACAGGACGCATTGCCGCCGCATTCAACCCACACGATCAGCTGACGTTGCGCGCAAGTTGGGGCGAGGGTTTCAAGGCACCTACCCTGTTTCAAACCACATACTTTTGTTGCGGTGCAAGTACGGCCAACGCCGATTTGCAACCGGAAACCTCTAGCGCATTTGATGTTGGCTTTACCGTACGCAGCGCGACCGGCCAAAGTGAGATCGGGTTGACGTATTTCGATCAAAAGACTCGCAATCTTATCGATTTTTCATTCCCTATCGGCGCGTACGAGAATATCGCGTCGGCGACCTCCAGCGGCATTGAACTGAACGGTGACTTCCGTTTCAACGATCGGTATGGCATCTCCTTCAGCTACTCGTATATCGATGCGAAGGATGGCAATGGTACTGCACTGGTTCGGGTGCCGAAGCGCAGTGGTGATTTGCGTCTTATCATTAATCCTGACGGCCGTCTGACCAGCAATATTTCGTTGCATTACAACGGCGAAGAACAGGATCCAAACGGGGTTGTTGGATCGTGGACGCGCGTTGACGTTGCCGGGCGCTATGCAATGACTGAATCCGTCGAGCTGTACGCGCGTATCGAGAACCTGCTGGATCGGCAGTATCAACAGGTGATCGGCTACGGCACACCGGATTTGTCCGGCTACCTCGGTGCCCGCTTCAGTTTTTGACGTATGCAGCAGACTCTCGCCATCGCCGCCCTCCTTGCGCTAACAGCGACAGGCGCAATGGCGGCACCGCGCGAAACACAAGTCGCGAGCCTCGACTACTGTGCGGACCAGTACCTTTTGAAGCTGCTGCCGCGATCCCGGATCCTTGCACTGTCGCCGGATGCGCCCAAGCACTTTTCCTACATGCGTGAGCACGCCGCGAATCTGCCCACCGTACGGCCGCGCGCCGAGGATATCCTCGGTATCGGACCGGATCTCGTTCTGCGCTCCTACGGTGGTGGTCCCCGGGCAAGTGCCTTCCTGCAGCGCGCTGGCATTGAAGTCGTGCAAATTCCCTATGCCGGGAGTTTCGCTGACATTCGTCGTGCAACCCTCGCCATTGCCAACGAACTGGGCGTGCCCGATCGCGGTGCCGCACTGGTCGCGGAATTCGATGCCCGGCTCGCGACTATTCAAAAGCAAGCCGCCGAAAAACCGACGCGCAAAGCGCTCTACATGACCCCGACCGGCGTCACCAGCGGGCCAGGAACGCTGGTGCACGAAATGCTGCTCACAGCAGGCCTGGAGAATTTTGAAGAAAACCCGGGTTGGCGTTCGATACCGCTGGAACAGCTTGCTTACCGGCAACCGGACCTGGTGGTTGCGGCATTTTTTGATATTGACACAATTCGCCCGGAACTCTGGAGCCCCATGCGTCACCCGGTTGCGAAACGGCAACTGCAGGACCGGCCAACAGTCATGTTGCAGGGAGCATGGACCGCCTGTGGCGCATGGTTTCTACTCGATGCGGTTGAGGCGCTGGCAGCCCGATGACGTCGCGTCAATTCAACCTGCTTCTGATCGTAGCGAGCGTACTGGCCATACTTGGCGCATGCCTGCTCGGCACGACGCCCATGGGGCTGGGTCAGGCTTTTGCCGCATTTGCCGGCCAATCAGTAACGGCGGACAGTGTGGTTATCTGGGAGATACGCCTGCCCCGGGCGTTGGCCGCTTTTGTTGTTGGCGCTGCACTCGGCTGCAGTGGTGCGGCACTGCAGGGGTTGTTGCGCAATCCACTCGCTGAACCCGGCGTCCTGGGGGTGACAGCCACCGCATCCCTGTCGGCGACGTTTGCGTTGTACTATGGGCTCGCCGCCAGTTCTGCATTTCTGTTGCCGGTGTTTGCGATCGTCGGTGCACTGCTCGCTACCGCCCTTCTGGCCGTTGCGGCCATCCGCATTAAATCGGTCGTTACACTAATATTGATCGGCGTTGGTCTGTCGAGTTTCTCTGCTTCTGTCATGTCATTGCTGTTGAATCTCGCTCCCAATCCTTTTTCATTGTCCGACATGATGAACTGGCTCCTCGGATCCGTTGCCAATCGAAGTTTCGAAGACCTGCGCACAACACTGCCGTTCATCGTGGTCGGCCTGGCTGTCCTGCTCATGTCACGCCGGGGACTAGCGGCGCTCACACTGGGTGATGAGGCGGCCAGCGGCATTGGCCTCGACTTGCACAAACAGCGCATCGCCGTGGTGCTCGGCGCCGGCCTCGCCACTGGCGCCGCGGTGGCACTCGCCGGCGCAATCGGATTCGTTGGAATTGTTGCTCCGCATATCGTTCGCCCATTCGTCGACCATGATCCGGCACGCAGCCTCTTGCCCAGTGGCTTACTCGCCGGCCTGATACTGGTGCTCGCCGATATTGCCGTACGCTTGCTGCCGACAACCACCGAGCTCAAGCTCGGCGTCGTCGCTGCATTGATCGGCGCTCCTGCGTTTATCTGGATTGCCATGCAACGGCGCGTTACCTATGACTGAGCTTGTCGCAGAAAATATTTCCGTCACCGTCGATGGCAATGACCTCATCGACAATACGTCCCTGGCACTGCGACCTGGCGAACTGGTCGCGATCCTCGGTGCCAACGGTGCCGGTAAAACAACCTTGTTGCGGGCAATGCTGGGATTGCAATCAATCAGTGCAGGTCGTGCACGACTCGGGGGGATCGCTTGCTCGTCTCTACCAGCAAAAGCCCGCGCGAGGAAAGTCTCCTATTTGCCGCAACGCCGACCGCTGGCGTGGCCCAATACGGTCATTGATATTGTGTCCCTGGGACGATTTGCACACGGTGCGGCGCTGGGGCGCCTGGGTGCCGACGATGCTGCCGCTGTTAACAATGCCATTCGATCCTGCGACCTTGAAGACCTTCGTCATCGCAATGCCGACAGTCTTTCCGGCGGTGAACTGGCGCGCGTGCATTTTGCACGCGCAATGGCGGCAAAGACGCCGCTGCTCGTGGCCGATGAACCGGTCGCGGCACTCGATCCACGCCACCAGTTGCGGATTGCCGACCTGATTCGCCGTTATGTCGACAATGGCGGTGGCGCGCTAGTGGTCCTGCATGATGTCGCGCTGGCCGCGACCTACGCAGATCGACTGGTTTGGATGAAATCTGGCGCAATCATTTCAGAAGGGAGTCCGGAACACACCCTGACAGCAGCGACAATGCACGAAATCTACGGTGTTCGCGCACGCGTGAACTTTGACGAGCATGGACCGGACATTCGCATCGCAACGAACGACTAGGCGAGCGAACGTTCTTTTGCAATCCGCTGTTGTACTGCGTCGAACAATTCCTCTCGCAAGCCCGCGAGTTTGAATAATTCAACAACCGTAAAAAATGGCGCGGCGAGATTCGCCTGGATCGGATGCTTAACCAACACTGGCATGGACTTCTCAACCGCATGTCCGATGAACTGCGCTATGTAACCGCCAAAGAAACAGGCACCGGCTATCAGCCATCCCGTATTGCCCGGATACGACCCGAGATGCGCAGCGAGCAGCAACAAAAGGTAAGCAGCAAGCGCAAATACGAGCGCGAATATGGCATCGAGTGTCAGGTAGAACAATACAAAAGCCACCAATACCAGGTGCGCGAGCGTTACTTCTATTCCGCCAACAGTGACGCTAACCCATCCAAGCGGAATCAATACACCCAGCATGATCGTGGGGATACCGATCATGTGCACGAAAACATTGAACGGATGCTGATGTGACGCCGCGTAGCCCGTCAGCATGTCCATTAATTTTCCGTCCGTCTTAGTTGCCACCGGCGTCACTCTCCAAGTCTATTTCACCGTGGATGAGTATAGCGCTCCAAGAGCAAGTTCTTCCATCGCAGCCGCAATTCTCGCTGGCTGGGCCGGCCTCACGTCAGAAAATTTCGATAATTTGAGGCTTCGGTCCAACACGACCTTGTGATCGCAAGCATTGGCCTGGACGCTGGCGGGGTGGTGCGGGAACAGGCTTTTGGTCCGGATCAGCGGCGTCTGCAAAATGTCAAAATGCCATTAATATTGCTGCTGGATGCGATTCCAGCAGAGATTGCGGTAGACGAGACGCTGTAGATAAGACTAGAGTAGCTCCCGGGGTGTGATTGGATATTGGGGAGCACCAGAGATGTACGAGGTATTGCTCGGTATATTACTCATCCTTGCGATCGCCTGGCTGATCATCAGGATTCGGGGAAACAAGCCGACTGTAGCAAAGAAACCCAACAAGCCCGACACGAAGACATGCGGTGCGTATCACGCGGTTGCAATCAAGTATTCCGAGAATGCCTGCGACGCCGCGAAGGCGATGACAGGCCGTCGCTTTCTTGCCAGTGCGGCACCGCGACTACCGCTACCCGAATGTGACTACACGGATTGTCGCTGTCAGTTCGCGCATTACGATGACCGCCGCAGCAAACGCGACCGGCGCAGCCCGTTTGCGCCGGCGGGCCCGACCGGCAACTCAGGGTCGTACCAAAAGGACCGGCGACAAAAGCGTGACCGCCGCAAGTCAGCGGATGAAGACTAAACCCCGCGGCTAGTAACCCATATCGGCTACAACAAGCTGAAAGTTCTCCAGCTCCGCTTGCGCATGCGCCCGCGTCACCTGTAATTCTTCAATTTCTGCTTCCAGCTGGCCCGTTCGCTCGGCAAGTTGGCGCATATCATTTAGCAGGAAAACGCGTTCTTCCGAAGTCGTCTCGGGCGCTACGATCGCCACGCCATGTGCAATAAGCTTTTCGTCGATTTGGTCCAGCTCGTATTGCTTTGAGTTGATCGCAGAGGTCGCTGAATTGACTTCCGAGCGTAGCGCGTACAGGTGGTGACCGGTATTGAAAGCGTCGAGGAAATCGCCCTCGAGTTCGGCACTGCAAACGCCATAGTAACGCCCGCCGTTGACGCCGATATTAAAGCCCCGTCCCGGTTGGCAATACTCCACCAGGCCCTGATTGCGACCCTGCTGGTAGTCCGAAAAGTCCGCCGTAATGCCATGCTTCGCGCAGGCCTTGCGATGGCCGCTGAAACGATCGCTGGTATAGCCTCGGGCACCGTCTTCGTAACCGATTGCTGTCCAGTCAGTGGCAATACATTCTTCCGGGCTCATGCCGGTACAGCCACTCAAGCCTGCCGTGGCAATAGCCGTGATGACCAGACTGATACGCTTGTTCATGACCTACTCCGTACATTGTATTTGCAAAGATGCTCCCATAAATACAGGGGCACAGCTGAACGGACGCTTAAAAATCAGAAGCAGGTACGGCATCGCTGCGGCTCATTGTGACCTGCGTCACAGTGCCAGAACTGGCACAGGGCTACGCTCGGAGAGCAATCAGAAAATGGCGGAGTTCAAAAGATGGATCTTGAAGCGATCAGCGGTGCGGCAACCGTCGCGTTGACGAGCACGATCGTATTTCTGCTGATTGCCAAGACTTGGAATGCCGTTAGTCGCACTATCAACTCAGCACCCAGCTTTTCCGACCGCATCATGCACGAATCCGCGCAGCGGTTTCGTGATGAATTTGAACGGCTCTCTCAGTCACAGGCCGTTTATCTCAGCGGCACGTTAGTGTTTCTTGTTCTGTTCGTTGCCGCTTATCTGTTACAGGCACAATCACTTTTCAAGGGCTACCCGTCATGGCAGCTCTACGGGCAATTGGCGTTCCTCACGCTGGTCGCAGCATTTGCAATCTATCACCTTGTGAAAACCGTTTTGGCCCAGCGCCAGGTCAGGTTTCTGCGCGATGCAAACGTCGCAGTCGGCCATCAGCTGCAGACCTTATCGGCCAGCGGTATACGCGTCTTTCACGATGTCGCGACCACGGCAGGCATCGTGGATCACGTCATCCTCGGACAGAAAGGTATCTACGCAATAAATGTCGTAGCCCGCCGCTCGCGAAAACGCACATTCGCCAGACTGCGAGAAAACTCTATCGAGTTCGCAAATGGCAAGCAGGACTTTTCCATCGTGGATCTCGCGGCCAAGACCGCGCGACTACAAAAAGAATTTCGGGCGCTGCTCGGACACAAGGTGCGCGTGCGCTCCGTTATTGCGGTTCCCGGCTGGGAAATTGGCGAGCAAACAAATGATAAGCACCTGCTGGTCAACGAGCGAACCATTGCAATGCTCAGTGGCTGGAACGACAACAGCGATTACCTGATGAATGAAGACGTCGAGCTGATCCAGCAGGATTTAATCTCACGCTGCGGGCAAAACTAGCCTACCTGCTCTGCTGCCCTCAGCAACTGTTCCTTGGCTGCATCAAATTGTGCTGCAGCGCGCTTTAGATAGGCGTCTGCCTCGTCGTCATAGCCGTCCGCCGAAGCTGACCAGACGCGATTGATGTAGCGCTCCCCCGCTGCAAAGCTACTCATGATATCGGCGTAGGTCTGCAGGCCAAACAGGTGCACCATACTTTCGCGCGCATCAGCAAAGCGGCGCAGATCTTCACGCAGTTTCAGATCGATACGATCGCGAAGTACGGCACCCTTGGTCAGGCCATCGCTATTAAGTTCACCGAGGTCGCTGACAATATTTGCAATCGATTCGCGCAACTCATTGCGATTTAATTCGAGGACCGACGCCGACCGGGCATGGGCATTTAGCTGGCGCTTGTAAACGACCAATCCAATCAGAGCGGCCAATGCCGCCACGACAAACAGCGTCCAGTCAACATTCTGTACATCGCGAGCTGTCGCAAACGCTCCCCCTAAGAAACCGGCGACGACCAGGAAATAAGCAAAATTCTTCATCCTTCATTCTCCTCCTACGAGGTCGCGACTATTCTTGCGGCGTTACCCACACCGACCAACGCCTCGCCGACGATGAGGCCGGCCGCAATCGGTATCCCGACCTCCTCGCTCCAGGTCTTGCCTTTAATGCGGTCACTCAGCTCGCGCCCCAGCGTACCCAGTGAGTACGTCAGTACAATATTAAACGGCAGGTAGAAGCCCAACCCGACGGTAATGCCCAAACCACCCATTAGCGCAGACAAAATTCCGCCAAGAATCGCGCCTGCTGCGTATTTTTGTGTCGGCACGTCGCCGCCCATGATGCCGTCAATGGTACTCGCCAGCGCCTGCGCTTGCGGTGCCGGCAGCTTCTCGCTACCCAGTCCGTAACCTTCCGCGTTTTGCAGCACAAAAATGACACCGATCACAACAATCGGCCCAAGCCATGCGCCGGCGAACTGGCCGATCTGCTGCATTCTCGGCGTCGCACCGACGAGATAGCCTGTCTTGAGGTCCAGCATCAGGTCGGTTGCCTGCGACATTGCCACGCAAGTCGCTGCGCCGACCATGATGGCAGCGATAATCGAATCGCCGCGTTCCATGCCATGCGTAACAATGATCAACAAAGTAATTCCGACCAGCGTCATGCCCGATAACGGCGACCAGTTGGTGCGGCCGATAGCTTCGGACAGAATAATGCCCGACATCCAGATCCACAGGGTACCCATTAGCGCCATCAGGATACCGCGACCCAGACTAACGGTTTCAACCGACGTCACCGCCATGAACGCGAGTAGTATGACGGCGCCGCCAATCGCGAAATACAGAAGCTTGATAGGCATCTCGTCATTCGATGCACTGGATGCGACTTTCGAGGCCTTTTGCATCGAGCGAACGGCGCTGGTGATCAGCGGGAAGGCAAGGATGACACCCATAATCGCGCCACCGATCAACATGCCGATACCGAGCGGCCGGTACAACATAGCCCGCAGCGGTCCCGGCGTGTCGATGGCTGCGCCGCTCGCATCCAGCGGGAAACCGCCGGTCACCGAAAGCAGGGGCGAAATAAACCAGTACGCGACGAAGCCGCCGATGATGAACGCAACACCGCCGCGCCCGGCGATGAAACCGACACCAATGGTCATCAACGACAGGTACCAGATGCCGTTCATGTATTCCGGCATATTGATAATCGCACCAATATTCCAGTTGGCGACACCGGTCTGAATCGTGGCGATATGAACGCCTGCGCTGACAGCCGCGGCAATCAGCAGGACCAGCGCTTTGCGCACCCCGGCACCCGGTGACTTGAGGATCGTTGCGACCGCGACGCCGCCCGGATAGGTCAGGCGTTCGTAATCAATCATGTGCTTGCGCAACGGAATGATAAAAGCAATGCCAAGGTACGCGCCGGCAATACAACCAAAGGTCAGGATCACCGGATCAAAACGATCGCCAAAGCCAAGCAGGAAAATCGCGGGTACCGAGAACATCATGCCCGACGCTGCGCCGTTAACGCCGCTCGCGATCGTCTGCACGATGTTATTTTCGACGATGCTCTTGCGCCCGAGCAACCCGCGCAGTATGCCGAAACCGAGTATAGCGGCAAGCTCCGAACCTTCGATGGAAAAGCCGAGTACCAGCGCCGCATACCCGATTGAACCGGCCAGGATGACGCCGATGAACCAGCCGGTAATTAACGCGATCCAGGTTAGCTCAGGATACGGACGAGACTTCGTGGTATCACTCATGTACAGCAGCCCCTTTTTTTATTTTCCGCCGAGCCTATCACAGCGCATTGAGATGTGCCGCCAGCTGGTCTTTCTCCAGCACTTCGCAAAAATCGTCTGCCATTTCCTGGCAGGCGTCCACACAGCTTTGCCACGCGGCGATGCGCTCTTGCTCGCTGTAATTTACAAAATCCGTGCGGTCCGGAATCTTTCCATTAGGCAAGCGCGCCACGAATTCCGGCGACGGACTGACCAGGATCGTGCGACTGACATGTTCGGCCTGTGGTCGGCGCCAGCCGAGGTTCTTATCGAACCAGCCCGGAATGATTCGATCGTAGAAATGTGGATAGAGCGTCAAGCGCTCTCCATCGCTGTGCTGCAGGTCATGGTGATAGTCGATAACACCGCCATCGCGATACACGCCAGGTTCTGCACCGTCGATATTCGCAACGCCGGACAGCACCAGCGGAATCGAGCCGGTCGCAACGATTGCATCTTCAAGATTATTGCGGGTCAGGCGCGTCGTTCGCATTGGAAATCCCTGCGCCGCAAAAAACGGTGGCAAGTCCCTGGCGTCGTAGAACAGTGCACGTTCGAAAAACAGGCCAAGTGTACGGCGGCTTACCGCATTCATGCTGGCGGCTGTCAGCAAACCCGCCGCCAGGAGCCAGCGTGTTTCTGTCGCCAGTACATGACGGCTGCGAACGGCCATGATGTGCGTCCGAAATTGTGGATGACTGAGTATTTCGTCCACGCCACCATTGCCCAGTACCGCGCCGATCATTTGGCGGCTTGTGGCCGTGATTTCGTGGATATCAGGCCGGGCACTATACGATTGGTTGATGTAGGCCGTTTCGAATCGATTGATAGCGGCCAGCGGGTCTTGCTGTGCGTAGCAGGCAAATCGCCAGGCGCCGATGGATGACCCCAGTAGATGTACCGGGCCCGTCAGACGCGGCACCAGCTGGCTGAGAAGCACCCGGTCAAGCTGGCTCAGGACCAGCCACTTGGCGCCACCGGACGCGCCGGCAATGGTGCCGATGGAGGAAATGTCGAATCCGTGCGTTTTTACGGATTTGAGGGCACCTGCACCCGCCTTGAAGGTCAAAGAAAGGGATTTCACAAAATGTCGAATGACTGCGGGTCGCTGCGATAGACAGCGGCTATTATAGGAGCTTTGACCATGCTGCGGTTGCCATTATGACGCGAATTGCTGCGCTACTGATTCTCGCGCTCGGCCTGCTTGGACTCGTCGATTCGGCTCGTGCCGATGACAGGGAGCCACCCTTGTTCGTTGCTGCAGGTGGTATTGACTCGGGTAACTGCCGGGATGCGGAGGCACCCTGCCAGTCGATAGCCTATGCATTGCAGCGTGTTGGCAAGAATGGCCGGATCCGCATCGGCGACGGTAGCTATGCGCTGACCGATTCAGCGGACATCATCTATTTGTTGAGTGGCGCCATCGATGTACGCGGCAGCTTTATGCCGGGCTCACGTTCCACGCTGACCGGCGTGCCGCCAGAGTTCGCCGGCGAGTTGCAGGCAAAAGGCTTCCACGTGATTACCGACAGCAAAGGGCTGCACCAGGCTGCGGTCCAGACGCAAGCGAGCCGCATGACGAATGCGGCGGCCACCGCCTGCACCGGCGGACTAGCGGGCATTTATCCCTGCGATCAGGTTGACTTGCTGTCGCATGTTGCCGATCGTACTCCGGGCGGACGTGGCGCCGATATCTGGGGGTACCTGGACCTCAATACGCACCGCGAGTACGCACTCGTCACTTACAGCTCCGGTACGGCCGTGTTTGATGTCAGCGACGCAGAAAATCCGCGTGAAGTCGGTTTCGTCAATGGCCAGAACACAACCTGGCGCGACATCAAGGTTTACCAGTTCTGGAATGCGACAGACGGTCGCTGGAATGCACACGCCTACGTAACGGCTGACAATGCGTCCGATGGCCTGGTTATTATTGATCTCAGCGAACTTCCGCACCGCATATCGCGGCTCAACTACAGCAGTGACTTCTTCGCCGCGCACAACGTTTTCCTGACCGATGTGGACTACAGCACCGGTCTCTCGCTGTCACCGGATCATGCGCCTAACCTGGTGCTCGCCGGTTCAAACATCAGCGATGGCCGGTTTCGCAGCTACAGCCTTGCCGACCCTTCCGCACCGGCGTTTATTGCGGCACCCGCAACTCCCGGCAATCAACCGGGCGGCGATCGCCTGTACATGCACGACGCCGCCTCGATGATCGTCACCGGTGCACGCAAAGACTCCCAGTGTGTGAATGCCGCAAGTGCCGACCACTGTGACGTGTTGTTTGACTTTAACGAGTCGAGTCTGGACATCTGGGATGTCACGCAAGCGGCGAATCCGGTTCGACTGAGTCAACTGCCCTACACCAACTCACGGTATACGCATTCCGGCTGGCCGAGCGAAGATCGACAATTTCTTTTTATCCAGGATGAACTCGACGAACGCGATCGCGGCCTGCTGACTACGCTGCGCGTGGTATCGATTGCCGACCTGCGGGCCCCTGCCATCGTCGACGAATGGTCTGGTCCTACCCGGGCAATCGACCATAACGGATTCGCACGCGGCAATCGCTATTACATGTCGAATTACACCCGCGGCCTGACAATCCTGGACATCAGCAATGCCGCTGATCCACAGTCTGTTGGGCGCTTCGATACCTACCCGTCCTCGGACAGCACCGGATTTCCTGGTAACTGGGGGGTCTACCCATTCTTGCCGAGCGGCAATATCGCTCTAAGCGACATCGACAGCGGCTTCTATATGGTCGCCGACAACACACGCGATGTGTTGCAGGGCCAGCTCGGTTTTTCGACAAGCTCATTTGGTGCGGAAGAATCCCAGCCGTTGCAACTGACCGTCCAGCGAACGGGCGGTGCGCAGGGCGCGGTCAGCATTTCCTGGGAATTATTGCAGGCGGATGGCACTGCTGCCGATGTCAGTAATCGCAGTGGAGTGCTCAACTGGGCAAGCGGCGACAACAGTGACCGTACTATCGACCTCGCGCCGATTGACGATGGCGTAACAGAAGGCATGGAGCATCTGCTGGTGAAACTACTGGCGCCGACGGGCGGTGCCGCACTGAGCTCTACGAGTATTTCACATGCCTACATCAGCGATCCGGGTGCCAGCAGTATTATCGCCTTTGCAAGTGATGCCATCGACATACCCGAGCGATCCTTTGGTACTGCAGTCGCCGTTATCCACCGCAGTGGCAGCGCCGTTGGCGCTGTCTCGGTGAACTACAGCATCACCACAGGTGACGCCAGCAGCGGTGCCGACTATACCGGCGCCGCGTCCGGCACTTTGACGTGGGAAGACGGCGATGCCACGCCAAAGTGGCTCGAGTATTCAATCATTGACGATGGCACCGGCGAGAGCGACGAGTTCTTCGAGCTTGCGTTGAGTAACGTTTCGGCGGGTGTGATCGGTAGCAACGATGTTTTGCGAATTACCATCGTCGATGGAACGGGTGTCAACAGTGCACCAAATGCCGTTGCCGGAAGCAGCCAGACAGTTGCTATCGGAACCACCGTCACACTCAACGGAGCGGCGTCCAATGATCCGGATGGCGACCAGCTGACCTACACGTGGTCACAGACTAGCGGCCCAGCCGTAACGCTGGCGAATGCAAATTCTGCGACTGCGAGTTTCACGGCACCTTCTGTGACATCGGATACGCTGTTGCGATTCGAACTGTCCGTAAGCGACACCAGCGGTCTCGTTGACACGTCGACGGTGAATGTGACCGTGACGACCGCAAGCGCCGGTGGTGGTGGCGGTGGTGGCCTCAGCCTTTGGTTACTGGTCGCATTGTTCGGGGTGCGAGCGCTTACTCGAAAGGGTGCGTCTTAACGATCGTCTGCTCGCGATCGGGTCCGGTGGAAATAATATCCACGGGCACACCCGCGAGTTCTTCGATACGCGCCAAATAGTCGCGCGCCTTTTGTGGCAGATCCGCGTAATTCGTGATGCCCACGGTCGACTCCTGCCAGCCCGACCACTCTTCATAAATCGGCTTGCATTCGGCGAAACGATCGACGACAACCGGCAAACCGGAAATGGGTTCGCCATCAATGGAATAGCCGACACAAATCTGTATCGACTCCAGCTCATCCAGCACATCCAGTTTAGTCACACATAAGCCCGACACGCTGCTGTTAATAATGGAACGGCGCAGTGCCACGGCGTCGAACCAGCCACAGCGTCGCGGTCGTCCCGTTGTGGCTCCAAATTCAGCGCCGACCCTGGCGAGATGCGCACCCTGATCGTCAAACAATTCGGTCGGAAATGGACCAGCGCCGACACGCGTTGTATACGCTTTGACAATGCCCAGCACGTAGTCGAGATTGCGCGGTCCGACACCCGTCCCGGTGCTCGCCGCCGCTGCAACAGTATTTGATGACGTGACAAACGGATAGGTGCCGTGATCAATATCGAGGAAGCTGCCCTGCGCGCCTTCGAACAGAATACTTTTGTCGGACTCCGCAAGGTCCATCAGGATTTGTGTGATGTCGGCTGTTACCGGCGCCAAAATTTCCGCGTAGCCCAGTGCCTCGTCAAGCGTTTGCGCAAAGTCCACTGTTGCCGCGCCAAAATAGTTCTTCAGCAGGAAGTTGTGATAGTCGAGCACCTCGCCAAGTTTGGCGGCAAAGACCTCCCTGACAAACAGGTCGGATACTTTTAGCGCGCGTCTCGCGATCTTGTCTTCGTAAGCAGGACCGATGCCTCTGCCCGTCGTACCGATTGCACCGCTGCCACGACGATTTTCGCGGGCGACATCCAATGCAACATGTGACGGCAGTATAAGTGGACACCCGGGGCTGATCTTCAGGCGTTCATAGACCGGCACACCACTCTCGATCAGTGCATTGGCTTCTTTAACCAGCGCATCGAGCGCTATCACAACGCCGTTGCCGATCAGGCAGCTGACCCCATCGCGCAGAATGCCGGAAGGAATGAGGTGCAGCACGGTTTTCTCGCCGCCAATGACGAGCGTATGCCCGGCATTGTGACCGCCCTGAAAACGTACCACCGCTGCTGCCCGATCGGTCAGCAGGTCGACAATCTTTCCCTTGCCTTCGTCACCCCACTGGGTGCCGATGACAACTACATTTTTTCCCATGGTAATCCCGCCCGTACTTTATCCCGGCGCCGCGGCCTAGCCGCGCACCAGGAACAGGGTCAACAGACCCACTATCATTACAACCAGCCCGAGAGTGCGAATGTGATTGTCGCCCAGCTGTGCGATTTCCGCCACCAGCTGCCGGTATTTTTTTGGCGCTACAAACGGCAACATGCCCTCGATAACGAGCACCAGGGCAAGTGCCGTAAATATTTCTGTAGCTATCGTTGTCCGCCCGACTGGTTCAGGTATTTGAAGAACTCGTTGTCAGGGTCCAGCACCAGCAAATCACCTGCATTACCCACAGCATTCTTGTATGCATCGATACTGCGATAAAACGCGTAAAACTCTGCGTCCTTGTTGTACGCATTTGCATAGATTTCGGCAGCTCGTGCATCGCCTTCACCGCGAATGATCTGACTTTCACGATTCGCGTTCGCCAGGATAACGGTGCGATCCTTGTCCGCCGTTGAGCGAATCAACTCGGCCGCTTCCTGCCCTTCCGCGCGGGTTTCCGTTGCAAGCTGGGCGCGCTCAGCACGCATCTGGTCGTACACAGATTCGCGAACACGCGCCACAAACTCGACCTGCTTGACACGAAAATCCACCAATTCGACACCGAGGCCTTCGGCTGTCGGTTTCGCCAGTGCCAGCATGTCACGCATCAACTCAAGGCGTTCGACCGAGATCGCATCGCGCGTCGATCGTTTACCAAACTCCGTCACTACCGAGTTGCGAATGATCTCGCGCAGCCGATCAACCGCAGCCTGTTGTGAGCCGCCGGTCGACGTATAGAATTTGACGGTGTCAACGATACGCCACTTCACAAAGAAGTCGACGGTCATGTCCTGCCTGTCAAGTGTGAAGACTTCCTGCGGCGCATCGTCAATATTCAGGATTCGGCTGGGAAACTTCAGCACCGTTTCGATAACCGGAATCTTGAAGTGCAAGCCCGGCTCGTAGTTCGAACCGACCATCTGGCCGACACGCAGTTTGATCGCAGTCTCGCGTTCGTTCACCGTGAATGCGGACAGGCCGAATCCGATCAGGATCAGGCCAATGATAATAATGATGTTAAAGCCCTTGTTATTCATTGACGTACCCTCCTGTCGCGGCTATCGGTTTTGCCATCGTTGATAGTCTCCTCAAAGGGTTCATTCGTTGTCGAATCCATGCCGGAACTGCCGGTCTGGTTGCTACCCGCTCGTTTCAACAACTGGTCAACCGGCAGGTACAGCAGGTTGCCACTGCCGTCGCTGTCCAGAATGACCTTGGCCGAACGACCGTACACTTCTTCAATCGCATCAAGATACAGGCGGTCTCGCGTAACACGAGGGGCCTTGAGGTACTCGGTCAACAGCGCTTCAAAGCGCGACGCATCACCCTCCGCTCCGGCGATAACGCGCTCCCGGTATGCTTCCGCGTCCTGCAAAATTCGTTGTGCCTGGCCACGTGCCCGCGGCACGATATCGTTGGCATAACGTTCAGCTTCAAGCTGATAACGTTCACGATCGTTGCGCGCGCGCTGCGTATCGGCCACTGCGTCTTCCACGCTGGACGGGTAGTTTACTGTGTTGATACTGATCGAGGTTACGGTCAGCCCGGCATCGTAGGCCTCGAGCGTTGCCTGCAATTCGACCATTGTTTTGGCGGGAATTTCTTCACGGCGATCGCCAATTAATGAAGCCAGGGTGCTGGTGCCAACCACACCGCGCAACGCGCTTTCGGTAACGTCGTTGAGCGTCTGGTCCGGGTCCTCGACTTCAAAGCTGTACTTGACCGGATCGGTGCGGCGGTATTGCACGGCGATGTCGATGTAAACGTACCATTCGTCGGCCGTCAGCATTTCCTTCGAGAAATTGAAATCGTAGACGTTCTCGATGTTGACGACATCGACGGACTCAATCGGAAACGGCCAGTGCCAGCGCAGGCCCGGCATCGTGAAGGGTTGCTCCTCCGATACCGGAACGTGAGCACCGAATCGCTGTACGACACCGCGTTCGGCTTCATCGACCCGGTAAAAGCCGGTCAGGCCCCACGCAATGATTAGCAGGATGATCAGTGCATAAGCACCGGAACCGCGGTTGCCGCCCGCACCGCCGCGGCCTCCGCCGCCTAAAATACGGTTGAGGCGCTCTTGCCAGTAGCGCGCGATCTGATCGAGGTCATTCGGCTCATTGTCGTCCCGTTTCCACGGGTCGCGACCATTGCCTGATTCGTTGTTAGCCATAGTGTCTTTGCTTCTACTCGTTTGCTGCAGTTGCTGCCGTTGCCGATTCAGGCTTGGGCTCCAGTTGTTCTTCCGTGAGATTTTCACGCTTTAGGAAGCGCCGCAAGTCCTTTTCGGACATGCACAGCTCCAGTGTCCAGCCACCGTCATCATCGACAGCCTCATTACTGACCGCACCAAGCTCAAATAGTTTGGCGCGCAGCCTGCCATCGGACGGCGGCAGGTAAATCGTTTTTTCGGTTTTCTCCTGGCGCAAGCGATCCGCGATCGCTGCTTTCAGCAACGGCAAACCCTCGCCAGTCACTGCCGACAGCCAGACTGCTCTGCCCGCACCTTGCCGGTTGTTCGCCACCCGCGGCTTACGATCCAGCTTATCGATTTTATTGTACACCCGGATCTGCGGCACCTGATCCGCATCCAGTTGCTTAAGGACTGAATTGACCTGCCGTACCCGTTGCCATCGATTCGGGTCGCTGGCATCAATCAGGTTCAGGATCAGATCCGCCTCGCGAGTCTCCTGCAGCGTCGACTTGAATGCCGCAACCAGCTCGTGTGGCAGGTCACGTACAAATCCGACGGTATCCGCCAGCACGACGTGCTCACCTTCGTCGAGATCCAGTCGTCGTACCGTCGGATCAAGCGTTGCGAACAATTGATCCCTGACGTACACGCCGGCATCCGTCAGCGCATTGAACAGCGTCGACTTGCCCGCGTTGGTATAACCAACCAATGCCACCGTCGGCGTCTCTGCCCGTTCCCGGTTGCGTCGATTCATGGCGCGACGCGTATCTACCGTCTCAAGCCGCTCATTCAGAGCCTTGATGCGATTATTGATCAGGCGCCGGTCAGTCTCGAGCTGCGTTTCGCCCGGACCGCGCAGGCCGATACCGCCTTTCTGCCGCTCAAGGTGAGTCCAGCCGCGCACCAGTCGTGTCGACAGATGCTTGAGCTGTGCCAGCTCGACCTGCAACTTGCCTTCGAAACTGCGCGCACGTTGCGCGAAAATATCGAGGATCAGTCCCGCCCGGTCCAATACGCGGCACTTGAGTTCGCGTTCGAGATTGCGCTCCTGGCTGGGGCTCAGTGACGCACCCGAAATCACCAACTCGGCATCCGTCTGCCGAAGCAGTGTCTTTAAGTCTTCGAGTTTGCCTTTGCCAATAAAAAAACGCGGATCGGGACGTTTCCGGGTCGACAATATTTCGCCCGCAATTACAGCGCCCGCCGAGACCGCCAGTTCGGCGAATTCTTCGCGTTCGGACTCTTCAGGTAGGCCGTCGGGACTCGCATGGACAAGAATTGCTCGCTCGCCACTTTGCGGTCGTTCAAACAAATACCACCTCCCGCCAAGGCAGCATCGCGGCAAACTTAATCGTCGTCGTCTCCATGCTCGTCATCCGGCATTGGAAGCCGGACGTTGCGTGAGGGGACGACTGTGGATATTGCATGCTTGTAAACCATCTGGTTGACGCTGTTTTTCAATAAAACAACGAACTGATCAAATGAATCCACCTGCCCCTGCAACTTGATACCGTTGACGAGATAGATGGAAACAGGGACTTTTTCCTTTCGTAAAATATTGAGAAAGGGGTCCTGCAATGTCTGCCCTTTAGCCATGATTGGGTCTCCTTATTCTTTACTTTCTTATTGTTGAATCCCGCCATCCGGTGGCGCCGGGTTGCCCATCGCAGAATTCAGCCTAAGCGTCGCAAAAGTTTAGCATACCGGGCAGGAAATCAGCCCAGATGTTGCGCCAGATACGACGATATAGAGTCAATTGCCCCGGCTTCAAGCGGATCGAGCGAATAAACCTCGCTTTCTGAACGAATCCAGGTCAACTGCCGCTTCGCCAGTTGCCGCGTGGCATACAGCGCCCGGTCACGCGCCTCGGAGCGCGAATAATCGCCATCCAGAGCAGCCCAGAACTGCCGGTAGCCGACCGCGCGCATCGCAGGACTGTCGCGGTGCAAGCCCTCGCGCGAGCGCAGACCGATCACTTCGTCTTCGAATCCGTCCGCGATCATCTGGTCAAGCCGTTGCTCAATCCGGCCATGCAACACGCTGCGCGGTTCGACCTGCAATGCGATCTTGATGAATTGCGTATCGTCGCCGACCGCGGTCTCTCGCTGGTAGGCACTGATGGTCTTGCCACTGACACGAAAGACTTCCAGCGCCCGCTGAATGCGCTGGCTGTCATTTGGCTGCAAGCGCGCGGCCGTTTCCGCATCGACTTTTGCCAGTTCGTCGTGCATTGCCGGCCAGCCACGCTGCTCAGCCTCGCGGTCGATTGCAGCACGAATATCCTTGTCCGCCGGCGGCAAATCCGCAAGGCCCCGGGTTAGCGCGCGGAAATACATCATAGTCCCGCCGGCGAGCAGCGGTATTCTGCCGCTGCGGACACTTGCTCGAATTGCCGCATTGGCATCGCGCACAAAATCACCGGCCGAATAGGATTCTTCCGGATCGCGAATATCGATAAGCTGATGTGGCGCTCGGCGCAGCGTTTCCGCATCCGGTTTCGCTGTGCCGATGTCCATGCCTCGATAGACCAGCGCCGAATCGACGCTGATGATGTCGCAGGGAAAACGCTTGCACAGTCGAACGGCCAGGTCGGTCTTGCCTGACGCCGTTGGCCCCATCAGGAGAATGGCTTTTGCCTGCATGGTGCCGCTAGCGACCGCGCAGGAACAAACGGTCGAGTTCCGACATCGTAATCGTCGTCCAGGTCGGCCGACCATGGTTGCACTGGTCAGCGCGTTCGGTGCGTTCCATCTCCCGCAACAGCGCATTCATCTCATCGATACTCAAGAGTCGATTGGCGCGCACCGAATGATGACAGGCCATGGTCGCAAGAAAATCGTTGCCGGCATCTTCGATCCGGTTGCTTTGCCCCGCTTCTGCCAAGTCGGACAGAACATCGCGCAGCAGTGCCTCAACATCCGCATTCTTCAAGAGTGCCGGAACTTCGCGAACGGTAACACCGCCGGGACTTGTCCTGTCGACGACCATGCCAAGACCCGCGAGCAAATCCCGGGATTGCTCGACGATTGCAGCCTCGCTTTCGGATACTGAAATCGATTCCGGCACCAGCAACGGTTGGCGCACGATGTTCCGGTCGCCGAAATTTTTCTTGAGCTTCTCGTAGGTGATGCGCTCGTGTGCCGCGTGCATATCGATCAACACCAGGCCGTCTTTATTTTCGGCCAGTACATAGATGCCGGCGAGTTGTGCCAGCGCGAATCCCAGCGGCGGAACCTGCTGGGCATTCTCTGGCACATCAGCCAGCGACGGCGCCGTTGCCATTGCCCGATAACTGGACAGTGTCTCGCGCACACCGGCCGGCGTTGGCCGCGATGGCAACGGCATTGAACCCTGGTGAAAAACGGACTCACGCGTCATTGGAATAGGTGCAACGTCGTGGCCACCTGGCCGCGTGTCTTCCAGGGCCACGCCGACGGACTGCGACACGACGCCGTGCACTCGCCGGCCATCCCTGAAACGAATTTCATGTTTGGCCGGGTGCGCATTCGCATCGACCCCGGCCGGGTCCATCGTGAGATTCAGGACATACGCGGGATAACGTCCGTGAAACAACACGTCGCGATATGCATGACGGACAGCGTGCGCCAGAGTTTTGTCGGACACACTGCGGCCGTTTACAAACCAGTACTGCATATCCGGTTGGCTGCGATTGAACGTCGGCAAGCCGATCCAGCCGGACAGCGCGATACCCTCTACCTGGCGCTCTATCGGCACGCATTGCTCAGCAAACGCAGTGCCGCATATTTTCGCAATACGTTGCCGTTGTTCATCAAGTGTTTTTGCCGGTGGCGTTTGCAAGACGACGCGCTGGTTGTGCGTCAACGTAAAACCGATTTCCGGGCGCGACAACGCAAGCCGCCGGACCCATTTTTCGATGTGACCGAATTCGGTTCGTTCGGTGCGCAGGAAGCGACGCCGAGCAGGTGTGTTGTAAAACAGGTCATGCACTTCGACCGTCGTCCCGATCGGGTGCGCTGCCGGCATCAACTCGCTCAAGTCTCCACCGTCGGCTTCAATTTGCCAGGCAGAATCCTGACCCGCAGTTCGGGAACACAAGCTCAGGCGTGCAACCGAAGCAATGCTTGGCAAGGCTTCGCCGCGGAAGCCCAACGAGGCAACTGCCTCAAGATCGTCGAGGCTCGAGATTTTGCTGGTCGCATGCCTCGACAGGGCCAGCGCCATCTCCTGCTTATCGATGCCTTTGCCGTCGTCGCGAATCCGAATCAGTTTTTGCCCGCCGGCTACGACATCAATCTGTACCGTTTGCGCTGCGGCATCGAGACTATTCTCCACCAGCTCTTTTATTACAGACGCCGGGCGCTCGACGACCTCGCCGGCCGCGATCTGGTTGATCAGGTGATCTGGGAGTTGCTGAATGGGCATGCAATTAGACTAACAAACAATAAAGGGTCAGATTTATTTTCCCTTAATTTATTTATCCAAGAGAACACATCAGGAAAAACAAATTAAGGGAAAATAAATCTGACCCCTTTTCGGTTTACCTAACCGCCGGTGAAAACCGGGATATTCAGCGTCTGGCCAATGCGAATCTTGTCGGTTGACAGTTTGTTGGCACGGCGAATGGCGGCCGGACTGACGTTATAGCGCTGCGCGATCTCGGAAATGGTGTCGCCGCGCGCGATGACATAACGCACCTGCTTGGTCGGCGTGCGACGCAAATCCATTGCAATGCGGGTGTCCGGCGGCGGATTCGTATAGTAGTAGTCGCGAACTCCGGCGAGGATGGCGCTCGCAAGACGTCCCTGGTGACGGCGGTCACGCAGCTTCTGTTCCTCGGACGTGTTCGTTATGAACCCGGTCTCGACGAGGATAGACGGCATATCGGCCGATTTCAGGACGATCAATTCTTTTTGCTTGACCGACTTCGAATGCATATTCGCAACCCGGCTCATCTGCGAACTAACCTTTTCGCCGATGTCGAGACTGGCGCTTAGCGCCGCGTTTTGTGACAAGTCGAACAAGACGGATGCCAGCACTTCATCTTTGTCGTGTAACGAAACACCACCCACCGTCACCGGAGCTTTTGCTCGCTGCTGCATGGTTCGGGCCGCTTCCTTACTGGCACCGACCAGGTTCAGCGCAAATACCGATGCACCGTTGGCACGACGGTCTTTAAACCCATCGGCGTGAATGGAAATGAACAAATCCGCTTTCGCTCGTGTCGCGATCGCCATACGGTCGCGGTGTTCGACAAAGACGTCATTGTCGCGAATCAGCACGGCGCTCATTCCCGGCTCAGCATTAATGATTCGCGCCAGTTCCTTGCTGATTGCAAGTACGACGTTTTTCTCCTTGGACTTGCGGCCCAGTGCACCCGGATCATGGCCGCCATGACCGGCATCGATGGCAATGACCACATCGCGCCCGGGACGATAGCCCTCCGATGCACGCTTGACGGGTTCAAGGTTGCCGGCGCGATGCAGGTCGACGACCAGGCGATGGCCGTATTGCCCATTGGGCGCGGCGGTGAAACTGCGCGAGCGAACCCCTTGACTCAGATCGAGGACGACGCGCAATTGCCCGTTTGCTCGAACTGCAGAGCGAATGGAACGTACGTTGCCGATGCCTTTCGGCAGATTGGTCAGCGATTGCGCCAGGCGACTGTCTTTGAGGTCGATCACGAGGCGGTCAGGCGCGCGAAGCGTGAAGATGTTGTGGTCGACCGAGCGGCTGAGATCCAATACCACGCGTGTTTTGTCGCTTTCCGACCATATACGGACATTTTTGACGGTACTGCCGGCAAATGCGGCGCCACTCAAGAGCGTGGCTATCAGCAGCAGTGTCAGGCGCGATCGGATCATCAGCTAGGTTATGGCATGTCGTGGATTATGTTCGACGAGTATACAAACTTGCGCGCAAAAACCAAGAGTTTTCGCTTCAAAATTATGAGGATACCGGCCTTAGTTAATCTTCTGAATCAATGCGGCACCGCGTTCACTGATGGCGGATATATCGGCCTGGCGGCCATCGCCGTCGTAGCTCAGCGTGATAAGGAGGTCTGCTGCCTGCTTGAGATCCGGCGCCCGTTCCGGCCATTCGATGAGCCGGCAGCCATCGTCCATTTCCCCAAAACCGAGATAGCGCAGCTCACCTTCATCTGAAACCCTATACAAATCAATGTGATAGATTACGCCGCGCGATACGTCGTAGGGCTCGACCAGCGTATAGGTCGGACTCGGGACCGCACCGCTGTGGCCGGCAGCTCGGATAAAGGCCCTTGCAAACGTGGATTTTCCAGCGCCGAGCTCCCCGCTTAGCAGCAAAGTCCAGCCGGCGAGGTCGGACGGCATCAGCGCCAGCAATTTGCTGGCGAAATCGATCGTTGCCTGCTCATTCGGCAACGACCGAATCACGGGTTAACCACGCCACGCAGCGCGTTGATGAGATCCGATGCGATCATGCCGCGCTGCCCGCCGGTCGCCGCACGATCGCCCGCACGAGCGTGAATATAGACGCCGATTGCCGCGGCGAGCTCCAGCGGCAGGCCTTGCGCCAGCATGGCCGCCACGATGCCGGTCAGAACGTCGCCCATGCCCGGCGCCGCCATCCCGGGATTGCCGAAACGCGACAGCCAGGGCGCACCGGAAGCCGCCGATACCAGCGTACCGGCCCCTTTCAATACTGCGACGCCACCAAATTGTGCCTGCAAGTCCAGTAACGCCTGTTTTCGGTCGCCCTGTACCTCAGCGCTGGTGCGCGACAGCAGCGTCGCAGCCTCGCCAGGATGCGGCGTAATAATGCGTTGCGCGTTGCGATCGGGTGCCGCTGACAACAGGTTCAGCGCATCGGCATCCCAGACCGACGGCTGCTCCGCCGCCGCTACATCAGCGACCAGCCCGCGTGCCCATTCTGTCTGGCCGAGCCCGGGCCCGAAAGCGATAACATCCGCAGTCTCCAGCAACGGCTGTAAGTCATCGTGTCCGGCTACCGCGCGTGCCATCAATTCAGGACAATTGCCGGAAATCGTCGCTGCATGATCAGGATGAGTGGCAACACTGACGCGCCCGGCCCCCGTGCGCAGGCCGGCTGCACCGCACAAATGCGCAGCACCCGCCATGCCCGGCCCTCCAGCGATGACCAGCACGTGACCGAAATCCCCTTTATGCGCCGCTTTTCGCCGCGGCTGCAGCCAGTGGGCAAGCGTTTCTTCATCAAGACAGCGGAACACCGCGGCCAGGCCATCGCTGACGGCAGAATCGATACTGAGTCCGTCGAAACTGATTTCGCCGCAATAGTCCGGGCCGTTCGCCAGGAACAAACCCGGCTTTAGTCCAACAAACGTGGTGGTGAGCTGCGCCTCAACCGCACAGCCCATCACATGGCCGCTGTCGCCGTGTATGCCGGTCGCAATATCCAGTGCATGCACAGGCGCCGCATGATTGTTGATCGCTGCAACCGCCGCCGCGAACTCGCCATCGACCTCTCTTTGCAGTCCGCTGCCAAGAATCGCATCCACAAGGAGTTCCGCATCGTCATCAAGCGACCCCGCCCATGGCCGCACGACACCTCCTCCATGAACGAAGTCGTCGTAAGCCGTCGCCGCATCACCACTGAGCGATTCCGGGTCCACCAGGCTAACAACCGATGCCGTGATGCCCTCTTTTGCGGCCAGGCGCGCGAGCACATAGCCGTCGCCGCCGTTATTGCCGCTTCCGCAAATAACTTGCCAGCGCCGCCGCGTGGGAAATCGATCCCGAGCAAATTCAAGCGCCGCAGCCGCGGCACGCTGCATCAAGGTGTATCCGGGAATTCCGAACTCCTCGATAGCGACACGGTCCATCTCGCGAACAGACGCGACCGAGTAGATGTTTTCGGGAAAGCTTTGCATCGCGGCGATTATACTGTGGCCAGTGAAGGAACCAACCGTGACGAACCCAGGCGATGACAAGCAGCAGCAAATGGTTGAGCTGAAAAGCTCAGTCGTTGACTGGAGCAAGGAACTCGGCTTCCAGAAGTGCGGTATCAGCGATGTTGACCTGAGTCAGGCCGAAGACCGCCTGGCTGCCTGGCTCGGCCAGAAATTTCATGGCTCGATGGATTACATGGCACGCCACGGCAGCAAACGCAGCCGGCCGCAGGAACTGGTCCCCGGCACCGTTCGCATCATATCCGTGCGCATGGATTACCTGCCGGAAGCACAAGACACCGCGAAGGCTTTGCTCGACCATGACTCACGTGCATACATCTCACGCTATGCGCTCGGACGCGACTACCACAAAGTCCTGAAAGGCCGCTTGCGTGCGCTCGCACGGCGTATCGAGGAAAAAGCTGGAAAATTCGGCTACCGGGTTTTTGTCGACAGTGCGCCCGTCCTCGAAAAAGCCGTCGCGGAGAAAGCCGGCCTTGGCTGGGTGGGTAAACACACCAATGTCATTGACCGCGACACCGGGTCCTGGTTTTTTCTCGGCGAACTCTATACCGACTTGCCGTTGCCAATCGATGCGGCAGAAGTATCGCATTGCGGCACCTGCACCGCGTGCATCGATGTATGCCCCACCGATGCCATCGTTGCTCCGTATTCGCTTGATGCCCGTCGCTGCATCTCGTATCTGACTATCGAAAACAAGGCGGCAATTCCCCTCGAGTTCCGCAAGAGTATCGGCAATCGAATTTACGGCTGCGACGACTGCCAGCTGTTTTGTCCCTGGAACAAGTTTGCCAAGCCCACCGGCGAAGATGATTTTGCCCCACGACACGGCCTGGATGACGCGGAACTGTCCGACCTGTTCCTGTGGGATAAAGACACCTGGCTCAGCAGGACCGAGGGCAGCGCGATTCGCAGAATCGGTTACGAGCGCTGGCTGCGCAATGTGGCCGTCGCTTTGGGGAACGCACGCAAGACCGACAAGATAATGGCGGCACTGGCCAGTCGGCAGCATGACGACTCGCCATTGGTCGCAGAACATGTAGAGTGGGCTCTGCAACAACATCAGGAAAGTAGCACGGAGATTGAAAATGTTTGAGGCACCAAATTCGGAATACCTCGTTCCATTCAATGGCAGTTTCGATGTCTCCAGGAGTCACACGACGCCACAAACAGACGGCGTGCGCCACAAGGGCAAACATCGGCGCAAAGCGAAAGAAAAACTGAATGAATTGCAGCGCATTCTCGCGGCCGGTGATCGTCGAGCAGTGCTGTTGGTGTTTCAGGCCATGGACGCCGCAGGTAAGGACAGCACCATTCGCGCCGTGATGCGCGGCGTCGATCCATCGGGCTGCCAGGTGTTCAGTTTCAAGAAGCCCTCCTCGCTGGAACTGGATCACGATTACCTGTGGCGTACGACCGTTCGCTTACCTGAGCGCGGGCGCATCGGAATTTTCAATCGCAGCCAATACGAAGAAGTGCTGGTGGTTCGGGTGCATCCGGAGATACTCAAATATCAACGCCTGCCCGGAGAATTGAACCTGGAGACGATTTGGGATGAACGGCTTGAGTCCATTCGCCAGCAGGAAGAACATCTTGCAAAGAATGGCACCGTTATTCTGAAATTCTGGTTAAACGTCTCGCGCGATGAACAAAAGCGCCGCTTCCTCGCCCGGCTGGATGACCCAAGCAAGAACTGGAAATTTGACGCTGGCGATGTGAAGGAACGGCGCTACTGGGATCAATACATGGCTGCCTACCAGGACGCTCTGAATGCAACATCCCGTCCGTGGGCACCCTGGTATGCGATTCCCGCGGATGACAAGCCGTATATGCGAGCGCGCGTCGCCGAAATCATTATCAGTGCATTGCAGGGCATTGGACTGAAATACCCAACGGTGACAGAGCGGGACCGCGAAGAACATGCCGCGGCCCGGGCGGAGCTTGCAGCGGACGACTAGCGGCTTATATGACGCCTGTCACACTTTTACGCCGTCCTGTTACGGTGTTTTTGTGCTCTGGTCGATGTATATCCTGCGGGAAAATCGTAACAATTCCGTGATAACACATGGAGTTGGACTTGCCACACTCGTTCGCCACCAATTCGGACTACAAGCGTTCTCTGCTTGACAGCCTCGACCTGTTCAAGGGCGTGATGCCCGATGACGTTCAGGACCTGCTGCAAAAATGCGAGCGCCGTGACCTGTCCGCGGGTGAGTTGTTATTGTCGCCGGGTGCACGCAACGAAAATGTTTTTATCGTTCTGTCCGGCAGCCTCAACATCCATGTCGGCTCTCCGGATACGCCCGCGATCGCAACAATGGAAGCCGGCGAGTGCGTCGGCGAAATGTCAATCATCGAGGATCGCGATCCGTCCGCCTACGTGATCGGTGCGGAGGAAACTCACCTGTTGCTGATTCACCAGACGGTTCTCTGGAAGATGGTGGATGCATCGCACGACTTTGCGAAGAACCTGCTGGTGGTGCTCTCCGAGCGCGTGCGCAGCCACAATCATGTGATCGCCGACAGTTTCGGCGAACTGAGAAAATTCGAGCGACACGCGACAACCGATGCTCTGACCAGCCTCGCCAATCGGCACACAATGCAGGAAGTTTTCCCGGGCGAAATTCAACGTTGCGTTGAAAACGAAAAACCCGTCACGATGATGATGATCGACGTGGATAATTTCAAACAGTTCAATGACATGTTTGGCCACATCGCCGGTGATCGTGCATTGTCCGCCGTGTCCAAGGTATTGCAAACACAGTTCCGCCCCAGGGACTTGCTGGTTCGATACGGCGGCGACGAATTTGCCGTACTGCTGCCGGGTGCAAACAAGGAACAGGCATTGGAGATCGGTGAACGCGTGCGCATGGCTGTCAGCGGCAGCACCGGCGATGGCAGTGATTCTTTGATCCAGATCCCACTGAAAATATCGATGGGAGTTGCGGAATTGTCACCGCGCGGCAATATCGATTCGTTGACACGCGATGCGGATGCAGCGCTCTACCGCGCCAAGAATGCCGGCCGCAACCTGGTTTCGGACTGATATATGGCGGACCGCTCTAGATCGTTACAACCGTATTGTCGATAAGGCGTGCATTACCGAGACGCGCTGCAACGAGAATGACAAGGTCGTCGCTATCGCGATCGGGCATTTCGAGATTCTCTGCACGTCGAATGGAAAAATAGTCCACGTCGAAACCCGCATCGCTAAGCCTGGCGATCGAGGCGGTTTCCAGTTCATCGTAGTTGCGCTTACCGCTTTGCAATTCGTCGCCGACCACGTCAAGAATTTTGTGCAGCATCGGCGCCGTTGCGCGTTCTTCAGGTGTCAGATACAGGTTGCGTGAACTGAGTGCGAGACCATCGGTATCGCGCACCGTTTCGGCCGTCACGATCTTGATCGGCAGGCTCAGGTCGAGACACATGTGGCGGATGACGAGCTGCTGCTGGAAGTCCTTCTGCCCGAAAATAGCTACATCCGGTCGGATCAGACCGAACAATCGCGCCACAACCGTGGTCACGCCATCGAAATGACCGGGTCGGCTTTTGCCGCAAAATTTTTCGGTGATGCGCGGCACGGACACGGTCGTCGCGTCTTTCAGGCCAAACGGATACATGGTTTCGACGCTGGGTGCGAATATGAGATCGGCCGAAACCGTCTTTAAACGGCGCGTATCTTTTTCCAGCGTACGCGGGTATTCCTCGAAGTCCTCATCGTCGCCAAATTGTGTCGGGTTGACGAACACGCTGACAACCACTCTTTCGGCGTGCTCGCGTGCCAGCTCGACCAGAGAGACGTGGCCCGCATGCAGGTTACCCATCGTGGGTACCAGCGCAACGTGGTCACCTTGCTGGCGCCATTCGGCGAGCTGCTCTTCGAGCTCTTGTTTCGTTTCAACAACTATCACTGTGTGTGGAATTCCGTCGGTTAGGAGAAGCAGTGCTCTGGCGCCGGATACGCGCGCTCTTTGACCTCGCGAACATAGGACTCGATCGCAGCCAACGGCGAATTGCAATTGGCCTGGTAATTCTTCACGAATCTTGGTGTGCGGCCCTGAGTAATGTCGAGTATGTCGTACAACACCAGGATTTGCCCGTCGACATCAGGGCCCGCGCCAATGCCAATCACCGGCACTTCCAGCGCTGCCGTGATCGCCTTGCCCACTTCGTTTGGCACGCATTCCAGCAAGACAATATCCGCACCCGCATTCTGCAAGCGTACGGCGGCAGCCGCCATGTCCTTCGCCTGATCGGGCTCGCGGCCCTGCACTTTGAAGCCACCGATTTTGTGTACGGATTGCGGCTTCAATCCAAGGTGTGCGCAAACCGGGATGTCATGACGCGCCAGGTGCTCGACAATCTCCACCTGATCATTACCACCCTCAAGTTTCACCATCATCGCGCCACCTTCCTGCATCAGGCGCACCGCGTTATCGAGCGCTTGCCCGGGCTCTGTGTAACTCATGAATGGCATGTCAGCGACCAGGAACGGCCGGCGCAGACCACGAGCCACAGTGCGACTGTGATAAATGATGTCGTCGACCGTTACCGGGACCGTGGTGTCGTGCCCCTGAATTACCATGCCCAGCGAATCGCCGACGAGCACCAGATCCGTCCCAGCCGCATCGACCAATACTGCGTAGCTGGCATCGTAGGCGGTCAGGCATGCAATCGGTTCGCCGGCTTGCTTCATTTTGCGCAAGCTTGAAACATTCACCGGGGGCTCCGGCATGCCGCGTTGTTCGAGTTGTGTGTACATAGCCGCTGAGAATATCAGGCGAGCGCAGCGGATACTGGATTAAAAAAGTGCCGCCCGCCGGTGGTGCGCTCAATTTGCTGAAAAAGCTGTTCGTAGTCCGCGTTATTATTCACCGGATCGATTTGCGACGCATTAACAATCAGCAGCGGACCATCGTCGTAGTTGTGGAAAAAGCGCGAGTACGCATCCGTAAGTTGTTCCAGATACGCGCGTTCGACGTAGCGGTCGTAGTTCGCATCGCGTCGTGCCAATCGTTGCATAAGTGCATCGACAGACGCCTGCAGGTAGATAACCAGGTCTGGCACCGGTGCGTCCACCGCAAGGTTCTCCGCAATCTGGTCGTAGAGCTTCAATTCCTCGATATCGAGGTTCAGTTCAGCAAACAAGCGATCCCGTGTAAACAGGTAGTCAGAGATACGTACCGAAGTAAACAGGTCTGGCTGCCGCAACTGTTCAATCTGCCGCGCGCGTGCGAACAGGAAAAACATTTGTGCCGGCAGCGCGGCCGACTTGCCGTCACGATAGAAACGTTCCAGGAACGGGTTTTCGTCCACCTCCTCTAGCACAAGATCTGCGGACAAACTGTCGGCAAGGCGCTTGGCCAACGCCGTCTTGCCAACGCCGATGGGACCCTCGATTGCGATATAACGGGGCGCATTGTCCCTGGTATTTAGATGACTGACGGTCACTACTGCCCTTTAACCAATTCGTGAAATCTGTGGCTCAGCGAAATCTACCGGCAGGGACGCTACCCGACCGAGCCCCGGAACCACCAGGTCCGGTGCGATCTCCTGCAGGGGCAACAATACAAAATTTCGCTCGGCGATGCCCGGGTGTGGAATTTTCAGTTCAGCCCCGTCAACGAGCCGGTCCGAATACACCAGTAAATCCAGATCAAGGACGCGCGGCCCCCATTGCACTTCACCTCGCTCACGCCCGCGTTCGGACTCAATACGCTGCAATTCGCGCAACAAGTCGGCTGGCTCGAGCCGCGTCAGCAGGGCTGCTGCCGCATTGACGAAGTCCGGTTGCTCAATGCCACCAAACGGTGCGGAACGATACAGCGACGATCGGCAGATCAATTGGGTGGCGCTGATCGTCGCCAGCAGGTCGAATGCACTGTCGAGCTGTTGCGTCGGATTATCGAGATTGCTGCCAAGCCCGACATAGGCCGGGAACCAATGGTTCTTCTCAGGCGTCATGAGGACTTGTTCGAAGACCTGGTTGATTTGCGACGCCGCCTGCGTCGCGGGCGGCCTTTTTTGCCCGGGGTCGACTGCAACTCGAAGCTCTTCGCACGTTCATCCGCCGACTGGGTCTGTACATCGGTCCAGAATTTCGCCAGGTCCGGGTCGAACAAGCCCACTTCGGATTGCAGCAACATGAAGTCGTAGGCCGCACGGAAGCGCTTGTGATCCAGCAGCTTCATGGCTCGCTTGCCCTTAACCGCATGGAAACGCGGCTGCAATGACAGCATTTCGCGCATCGGTATCGTGAATCGTTTCGGAATTGATATCCGCCGCTGCTGTTGCGAGACAATTTCATAGGAGGCAAGACTCAACGACTGCGGCTCCGACATCTTTTCTTCCTCGCGGCGAATCGCGGCCAATTTCCTGACAGGCATCCAGAGGAAAACGCCCAACAGGAACATCGGCGTTACCGATTTCCCTGAGGCAACGCGCTTATCCGAGTTTTGTAATGCAGCACGAACAAACGCGAGGTAGCTGTCGTCTTTGGACAACTCTTCTTCAGTCGCCGGGAACAACTCACCGAACAGATTGTGTTCACGCAGCAAATCAAAGGTACGTTCGGCAAATCCGGACTGGAAGAGTTTGAGAAACTCATCGAACAAGCGAGCGGCCGGCACGTTCGACAACAGGTTGGTGTGCCCATGCATGGCATCGACCACCGACGTGTCGATCGTAAATCCGAGTTTTCCGGCAAAGCGAACCGCGCGCAGCATACGAACCGGATCTTCACGCAGGCGTTGCGCCGGATCGCCAATGAGCACCAGGCGCTTGTTTTTTACGTCCTCGAAACCACCGACGTAGTCCCAGATGCTGAAATCGGCAATGTTGTAGTACAGGGCATTGCAGGTGAAATCACGCCGCCAGACATCCTCGTCAATGGTGCCGTAGACGTTGTCGCGCAGGATCCGCCCCTCGACGTCGTGCGCCTCATCGTCATCCTCGTGATTGGCGGCGGCCCGGAAGGTGGCGACTTCGATAATTTCGCGCCCGTAGCGGATATGTGCGAGCCGGAAACGGCGGCCGATCAGGCGGCAGTTATTGAACAGCGAACGGACCTCGTCCGGGGTCGCGTTGGTCGCTATATCAAAATCCTTGGGGTGCAGTTCGAGCATGGCGTCACGGACGCCGCCGCCAACCAGGAACGACTGGTAGCCGGCTTTATGCAATCGATACAGCACCTTTAGGGCTGCAGATGAGATTTCGTTCCGCGAGACATTGTGATCGGGGCGCGGAATCACTGTCGGCGCCTGAGTCCCGGGTTTCCCGGTGTTATTCAAATGATTTTCGCTTGAGGTAAGAGAATGCGTCCGTATAATAGCAGCCCCCGCACAGCCGGGGTAATACCCTGCTCCCTTCGTCTAGCGGTTAGGACGCTGCCCTCTCACGGCGGTAACAGGGGTTCGAGTCCCCTAGGGAGTACCATACAAATGAATTGGCCCGCCTCGTGCGGGCCGATTTATTTGTGGGGTCTTCCCTATGGAGGACTCGGACAGCTGGTTCGACAAAACGCGGCAGCGTTTTGGACGCGCGAAGCGCGCCCCGCAGGGGCGAAAATCGGCCTGAGCCGATTTGAGTCAATCCCCTGGGGAGGACGAGAATCCTGGTCGACCGGTCGCGAAGCTACCGGGACGCACGCAGTGCGCCCGAAGGGTGAGCCGCAAAGCGGCGAATCAATCCCCTAGGGAGTACCAAATAAATCAACGGGCTATCGGTTTTCCGCTGGCCCGTTTTCTTGTTTTCGCAAATGGTTCCAACCGAAAAGGAGTAGGACTGACTAGTCTGTCTCTGTATCCAAGTCCATCTCGTGCTGAGGCGGATCTGGCTTGACAGGTAGTTCATGAACACCGATGGCGGCCAAGCCCGCCTTTCGTGCTGCCTTACGGAGTTTGTCGTCGTCTGAATAAATCGTGTTCGCCTTACAGACTTTGGCGATCGCCAAAATCTGTCGGTCAAATTTGACCTTAGTCCAGGACTCATCACTACCGCCCTTCTTGTCGCCCGAGGTGATCGCAGAGCGTGACTGTTCAGCATGTTCGACCGCAGCCCTTCGGTCGAATGGGACTATATTAAACGCGCCATGCTTGTCGATGAATGTCATGTGATCCGGGCCAAATTTGTTTTCGACTACTAGTAATTCCGCCAAAGCTGGAGTCGGTACGACGATTGTCTCGCCGTCGGACTCGAGCGATTCGATTAGATACTCGATCCGGCTTTGACAGGATGTGACAAGTCGACCACTACTCGGGTCTGCCGGTGGGTCTGCGTCGGGACGCAGTAAGAGCCGGAGAAATGTTGTATCAAAAACGACCATTATTCATTTTCGGACTCAACATCGCCGTCCCTGAGGAACCGCAGCGCCTCAATGTCGCCGTCCGTTTTTCTGTCGGGAAGTATCGAGCGTAACTCCGAAACCGTTTCGGTCAGCGCCTTGTCGTCCAATACGTCGTATCCCTCTACCTTGAAATGTTCAAGCCCCCACTCGCCATCCAGATCCCTCTTCCAGCGACCGACTCCAAACATCCGAATTGTTGCGCCGTAAAGATAGTGGGATAAATCGCGAGCCATATCGCGTGGCAACTCGCAATTTGAGTAATACACATCGCCGTCCTGCAGTAGGGCGTGGGAAGTAGCATCTTTGCCGCCGATCCGAACCAACTGGCCCTGAATCGTGGCGCGCTCGCGAATCGTTCCGTAATCCAGTGGTTTCGGGCGCTCCCTGCCTGGGAATCGAATGATCTCGGCGTCCCGGGCGCCTAATAGGTGTCCGACCGCATTGTCATCCGATAGCCTTCGGTCGAGGGACCTAATTGCGGTCATAGCATCTTTCGGCCCGTCACCCCGATTGGCTGACCGAATCCGCTGCTCCACTTTCGGGATATTCTCGTAGTCGACCTTCTGGACGACCACCACGCTCCCCTCTTCGAGGTGTGAAAAGTGAACACCGCTTCGAAAGCCCATTAGACTAGCTAGGTCCGAGAGGTACTCGGCCAGACGCGCCATAGGGATTGTATCCGGCGAATACGCATCAATCTTGAATTTGTACTCGCGACTCATTTTGAGATTTCCAAAGCTTCCGGCGGCACTGAGATTGACATTACCAGATACTCGGCAGCCCGCCAATCGGCACGATCACACGTTACTGGTTTACTACCTCTCCCCTAAGTATCAGCCAAATTGTGATACTTCAGTTCGGAGTTTACGGCTACGCCGGGAACCCCAACCGCTCCGCCAAGCCACGCACAAGCCAGCCAGCATTCGAAGCAGTCTCGGTTGGGTATCTCGCCGACCCTGGTGAGCAAGTCGCCAACCGTGGCAATCTGAGCGGCGCATTCTTGGGTTTCGTTTTGGATATCATTATCGACTTGCTCCTGCATGGGATTGCGCTCCGTTTCGGTACTGAAAACCGTACGCGAAATGGGCACAAAAGTTATTTATGCGAAATTCGCCGAAATGGCCAGAAATTTCGGAATAGGCATCAATAACTTTTCTTATTGCCGTTTGGTCTATCGACTGGAGCGGCTGGTAAGCGCTCTTGAAAGCAGCCGCTCGCGTGGTATCTTTTGAGTGATAGCCAATGACTCTGTACACAGAGCTAGGAACAGCCATGAAGATATTCTTCCTGCTAATTCTCATGATCGTGATGCTGGGCTGTGCAACCGAATTAACGGTTGAAGGATCATCGGTGCAACTAGTGGACGATAAGTCGAACTGTAACTTTCTCGGAACAGTGACTGGCTTTCAGACGGGCGGTGGTAGCATGGACAGCAACACAGACAGCGCCATGAACGACTTGCGCAATAAGGCCGCTCAGATGGGTGCCAATGCGATAAAAATGATTGACGTCGATGTAGTGCCAACGGGAACTACGGCGCTTGGCGAAGCTCTTGACTGTACCTTTAACTAGCTACGACGGGTTTACCCCTGACATATTGCTCAGTATCCGCCCGTACAATCGTCCGTCACTCCTCAACGTAATCCTTATCCAGAATCCCCTGCTCTTTCAGAGTCTTTACGAGTTTTTCAACACGTACAAAAGCAACCAGTCCCAGTATTCCAAACACAAACGCTGCATATTCCATAACGGCTCCATTGTTTTTTAAATTCATGTTGAGCAACGGTGGCTAGCCGCCAGTATCCAGTTGCTACACCTGCGAATCTTTCGACCACGATTCGGCGCCATGCATATTACAACGGACGCAGCGCGTTCACCCGCGCCTTATAAAACGGAAAATATTCATCGGTCCCGATGTGATTCCCGCCATCAACCGTCGTCGGCAATGTATACCCGCCAAACTGGCGGAAGTCACTCAGGACTCCACCAAAGGGCTGGTAGCGAAACTCTTTCTGCGGATTTTCATTGCTCCAACGCTGCATCACAACACGCTGCGGTGCACCGTCCTCTGCAACACTCAGCTCGACGGCTTGTTCAAACTCACCAAATGAAACGATGACACGCGCGCTATTGTCGTCGATTTCTTCCCATCGTACGTATTCGTTTGGCAACAGCGCCGCTGGCGTCCAGAACACACCTTCGGCAATGAATCGGCCAAAGGCAGAACGCCGGTGATTGATATCGCCGTTGACGCGAACGACAGTCAGAACGCCGAACAAGCGAAACCTCGTCCATGAAGCATCCGGGGTTGCCCCGTCCGAGCCGCTGATTGCTGCCACGTGCACTCGCCAGACGAACCCAAAAGGCGGCGCCAGAATTTGTCTCGCGACCATCGGTTTGTAGCCCGGCTTTTCTTTAGAGCCAAGGCCGAGTTCACCACGCATTTCAATTTCGGCTGCCGCAGTCAACGGTGTGCCGGGAGCGATACAAAACTGGAAGTAACGCCGGGCAGGTTCCGGCAGGTCCGCAACCATCCCAGGAGCAAATACGCCCCTGGCTTTGCCGGCAAGTGTTGTGAGCGTTTGCCAGGCTGCATCCTCACTGCGCGCATCCTGCTGCCGAAGAATGAGCAGCCCAACAATGCTCAGGAACAGGACGAGAATTGCTGAAAGAGCGTAGCTCATGTCGAAAGAATCAATTCATCGCCCACTGCGACCCTGCCCGGCTCAACTGTCGAGCCATAGACGCCAAGACAGCCCTGCCGTTCGTCTGCCACGGCTTTCAGCACCGCCGGGTTCTGCTCCCCGGTATCGGGATCGATCGTGATCACCGCACAGCGACCGTCACGCTTATCGACTCTCATTTGCATGTCGCCGATACGAATCACGCGGCCTAACCAGGCATCTTCCTGGAACGGTGTGTCGTCAGTCGCCTCAACCAGGATGTTGGGCCGAAATCGGCGCACGTCCAGAGCAGCGCCGACGATGTTGCCAAGCTCGGCCACTGTCTGCGTGGTGATCAAGGACAGTGGAAACGTATCGAACGCGCCTCGAGCCTGCCGTATCAGATGCGCACCCTCGGGGCACACTTCGGCCGCGAGCGCCGGGTCGGATACATCGAGTTCAGCACCTGCAGGTGTTCGAACAACGGTTGGCGAAATTTCCGGGCGCCGCGGATTGGTAAATGACGGTACATAGTGACTCATATCGCTGCGGTCACGAATGGTCATCCACGGAAAACCGTTGTGTACGGCATTATCACGAACGAAAGCCCAGCGTCGGTCTCCGGCCAGCCCGTGCCAGGAAACATCGATCTCGTCGAGCGCCTCAGCACCCATGGACTTCACAGGGTAACGCCACAAGCTCACTACGCGGCCGGCTACATCTACTTTGCTCATTGCCTGGCTACCTCCAGAACAGAGGCACCCTTCGAAAAATGGAACTACGATCGAGCGTGACGAAGACGAGCTTCGCTGCAGTGCCCCTCGACGCAGCTGGGCGCATCAAGCACCCAGTTCGAGGCCACAGATTAGCCGACTGGGTGGCGCATATTCAAGCCGCGCTGCCGCGCTATTCGGGTGGTGCGTACTTCGCGAACAGTTCTGCGCCGGTCATATCCTCGGTCTCGTTCGCAAAGCTGTAGTAGCCCGGCTTCTCGTCAATAAAAACCTGCGTCCTGAATTCACGTGCATCGTCTTCTCCGAACAAACCGACCGGCATCATGTGTTGCTGCGGCTCCTTCAATCGATAAAAAAGGTGCGAACCGCATTGCCGGCAAAAACCCCGTTCGGCCCAATCGGATGAATTGTATACAGCGATGTGATCTTGCCCCTCAAACTCGACGTCACTGCCGCAATTTATTTCCATGAATGGGCCACCACCCCAACGTCGACACGATCTGCAGTGACATGCGCCCACATGACTCTCCGCGCTGTTTGCTTTGATCTTTACAGTGCCGCACAGACACCGCCCCCTTAGTTTTTTGCTCTCCGCCATACTCAACCCTCAATTCAGTACTCTACGCCGCCGGCTAACATACCACGCCAATAAGCATGCCACGTGGTACGCTATTAGCCAGTCCTGTGAACGTAAATTTGGGAGATGCACATGGCCAATGAGGGCTACCACGAAGCTATTGAAGACCTTTCCGACGCAACTCGCGACATGCACCGGGCGATCACGTCATTGATGGAAGAACTGGAGGCGGTTGACTGGTACAACCAGCGCGTCGATGCATGCAAGGATGACGAGCTACGAGCCATTCTCGCTCACAATCGAGATGAAGAAAAAGAACATGCGGCAATGGTTCTGGAGTGGATTCGTCGCCGCGACCCGCGCTTCGACAAAGAACTGAAAGATTACCTGTTCACCGAAAAAGCAATCGCGCACGAGTAAGCATGACCGCGATGAAGACAGCCTATGACGCGGGTTCGAACCTGGACGCGCACATGGCGTTGCACCAGTTGCAACAGGCCGGAATCGAGGCGCGCATTGATGGCGAATACCTGCAAGGCGGCATCGGCGAACTGCCCGCCGCCGGCAACGTGCGCGTCGTTGTCGACGAACGGGACTGGGAAGAAGCCCGCAAGGTCATTGCGGACTGGGAAGCCGCTGCGCCGGATTAGTGATCGACAGTATTCCTGACTGATCGCAGTGCCAGGCCAATGCGCAATTTCAGGTCATCGTCGCGGAAGCGGATTTCATCGCTGCTGTACGGGTTGTACATCTCACGCATCACCGCCTGTGAGACGATGACCCAGGTCCGGGGTACCAGTGCCGCTGCGTGAGCATCGTCGTAAATGCCGGGTCGATCACGGCGCGGATAACACTCCTCGATCTTGCCGCTCAGGCAGTGGTCGCCGCTCCGATCCCGGTCGGGTCCCCACGTCACAGTGATGCCGGCGCTCGCCATGGCCGACGTGAAAGCTCGGCTTACCGTTCGTGCCGTATGCTCACAAATTTCCACATCGCCGTGCCCGGGATTTATCGTCCAGGGACCGGCGCGGGTCGGGCCATAAATTGCCGCCGCGGCAACCTCGGAATACACCACGCGCGCAAGCTTGGCACATCCGTCAACGCTGATCGGCGACGCCTGCGCCTGAACCGCCGTCAGCAGTAGCAGCCACAGTGGCAGTAGTGAAAATACGGCAAATATCCTTTTCGCCATGGTACTTCTCCTTTTCTG
>TARA_R110002096_G_scaffold104225_5_pt1 | contig 40723 bp, 31 predicted proteins | sample TARA_R110002096 | Tara Oceans TARA_R110002096 (sample SAMEA4397295) | marine metagenome | biome: Polar Biome; feature: [DCM] deep chlorophyll maximum layer (ENVO:01000326); material: water (ENVO:00002006), including particulate matter (ENVO:01000060) such as... | depth 35 m
TTCAAATTCATGCTCGGATGCATCAATAGAGAGTCGAGGTAAAAAACCTAAACAACCAGACGGCAAAAGGGCGGCCCAAAGCCGCCCCACAGAACCCGCTCCAAGAATGGCAATCAACCCGCCACCCCCGGAACGCTCACCCGCAGCCGCCATAACTACATGGCCTCAATGTCTGCGCGCTGTTGCTGCAGCCGGCTCAGATTACCCTGAACCTCCGCCAGCTTCTCCTGCTCCTTGGCAACGACCTCAGCCGGCGCCTTGGCGGTGAATTTCTCATTACCCAGCTTGCCTTCCAGGCGCCCGATCTCTTTCTGCAGACGTTCAAGCTCCTTATCCAGGCGCTTCAGCTCCGCATCCTTATCGATCAGCCCGGCCATAGGCACCAACACTTCCATATCGCCAACCAGCTGAGTGGCGCACATGGGCGCATTCTCACCCTCAAGCCACTCCAGACTTTCCAGCTTGGCCAGCGAGCTCAGGAACTGACGGTTCTCGTTCATCCGGCGCTGACCTTCCGCGCTGTTGCCACGGAACAGAACCGGAATCTTCCTGGCCGGGGAAATGTTCATCTCGCCGCGTATGTTGCGCACGGCCACAATCACACCTTTCAGCCATTCAATGTCTTCGACGGCCTTAGCATCGTGTTTGCTGGCGTCCACCTGCGGGAATGGCTGCAGCATGATACTGTCACCGGACTTGCCTGCCAACGGCGCAATGCGCTGCCAGATTTCTTCCGTGATAAACGGCATGATCGGATGCGCCAGACGCAGAACGGTCTCCAGCACGCGAACCAGTGTGCGGCGTGTACCGCGTTTGGCTTCGGCGCTGGCGTTGTCGTCGCCGAGGGAAGGCTTGGAAAGCTCAAGATACCAGTCACAGTATTCGTTCCAGATGAACTCGTACAAAGCGTGGGACGCCAGGTCGAAACGATACTGATCCAGATGGCGGGTTACATCCTGCTCGCACTGCTGCAAGGCGCTGATGATCCAGCGATCAGCCAGTGACAACTCCACCGCTTCGCCATTTACGCCGCAGTCTTCACCTTCGGTGTTCATCAGCACGTAACGGGCAGCGTTCCAGAGTTTGTTGCAGAAGTTGCGGTAGCCTTCCAGGCGCTTCATATCCCAGTTGATATCACGACCAGTGGTGGCCATGGCCGCCAGGGTGAAGCGCAGGGCGTCGGTGCCGTGAGCAGAAATGCCTTCAGGAAATTCTTTTTCGGTTTGCTTGGCAATTTTCTTCGCCAGCTTGGGCTGCATCATGTTGCCGGTGCGTTTCTCCAGCAGCGGGGCCAGGTCGATACCATCAATCATATCCAGCGGGTCAATCACGTTACCCTTGGATTTGGACATCTTGTCGCCATGCTCGTCGCGTATCAGGCCAGTTACATACACCGTCTTGAACGGAACCTGGGGCGTGCCGTCTTCGTTTTTCATGAAGTGCATGGTCATCATGATCATCCGGGCAACCCAGAAGAAAATAATGTCAAAACCAGTAACCAGAACATCCGTGGGATGGAAGGTTTTCAGGCGCTCGGTGATCTCTGGCCAGCCCAGAGTGCCGAATGTCCACAAGGCAGAGCTGAACCAGGTGTCCAGTACGTCGTCGTCCTGCTTCAAGACAAAGTCCGGCGCCAGATTGTGCTTCTGGCGGACTTCGTCTTCACTGCGGCCTACGTAGATATTACCTTCCGTGTCGTACCAGGCCGGAATGCGGTGGCCCCACCAAAGCTGGCGGGAAATACACCAATCCTGAATGTCGCGCATCCAGGAGAAATACATGTTCTCGTACTGCTTGGGCACAAACTGGATACGGCCGTCTTCAACGGCTTCAATAGCTGGCTTGGCCAGGGTTTTGGCATCGGCAAACCATTGGTCAGTCAGCATCGGCTCAATGATCAGCCCGGAGCGGTCGCCACGGGGGACGCTCAGTACGTGATCTTCCACTTGCTGAACCAGACCGGCAGCTTCCATATCGGCTACGATCTGCTTTCGGGCATCTTCCCGGGTCAGGCCGGCGTACGCTGCGGGCAGAGCGCCATCCAGTTCGGTGTTTTCAGTGCCGTCGCTGTTGAACACTTCGGCCTGCTCACGAATATTAGCGTCCTGAGTCAGCACGTTCATCATCGGCAGGTTGTTGCGCTTGCCCACGGCGTAGTCATTGAAATCGTGAGCCGGGGTAATCTTCACACAGCCAGAGCCCTTTTCCGGATCAGCATGGTGGTCGGCAATCACCGGAATGCGGCGGTTCACCAGCGGCAGAATTACAAATTTGCCAATCAGGTGCTGGTAGCGCTCGTCGTCCGGATGCACAGCCACGGCGGCATCGCCCAGCATGGTTTCCGGGCGGGTAGTGGCGACGACCAGGTAGTCTTTGCCATCTTGCGTGGTGGCGCCGTCGGCCAGCGGATAACGCAGGTGCCAGAAAAAGCCCTTTTCTTCCCTGTTCTCAACTTCCAGGTCGGAAATGGCGGTGTGCAGCTTCGGGTCCCAGTTCACCAGGCGCTTGCCACGGTATACCAGGCCATCTTCGTACAGGCGGATAAACACTTCCTGCACGGCCTTGTAGAAGCCGTCGTCCATGGTGAAACGTTCGGTGTCCCAATCTACTGAGTTCCCCAAGCGACGCATTTGGCCGGTAATGGTGCCGCCGGACTCTTCCTTCCATTCCCAGATGCGTTTGATGAAATCTTCACGGCCAAGGTCGTGGCGGGTTTTTCCTTCTTCTGCAGCCAGTTTGCGCTCAACCACCATTTGGGTGGCGATACCTGCATGGTCACTGCCCACTTGCCACAGGGTGTTGTGGCCCTGCATGCGCTTGTAGCGGGTGAGGGTGTCCATGATGGTGTGCTGGAAGGCGTGGCCCATGTGCAGGCTGCCGGTCACATTGGGTGGTGGGATAGCGATGCTGTAAGACTCGCCCTCTCCGCTGGGGCGGAAGTAACCTTTGGATTCCCAGTTTGCGTACCACTGGCGCTCAATGTTTTCTGGCTGGTAGGTTTTTTCCATGGGTTTTTGCTGATGACCGTTTGGTTGATTCACAGGGGGAAATTGAAACGCTCGATTATACATGGTCGCTTGCTATCGGGCGAACCTTGGGTGGTGAGCACAGCAAAGACGGTCTGGCCAAAACACGCCTCCGAGTACGTCCCTGTAGGCTCGTTTCGGGCCGTCCATGGCCCTCAACGGTTTTGGCCAGACCGTCTTTGCTGCGCTTGCATGTTTGGGTGCATCCGATAAAGCAAAGTAAAAATTTGGAGCACGTGAGTGAGGGAGAGCTTTCCAAAACTGTTGAAGGCCATGGATGGCCTGAAACAAGCGCACATGGATGTGCTCGTAGCGTGTTTTGGAAAGCTCTCCCTCACTTGCGTGCATGCTCCAAGGTTGCTTTAGCGTTTTCTTTGGTCGTGAACCCTGGGCTCTATCCCCAATGCTCTGAGTTGCTTGAAATGTGTCCGGGCCTGGTTAAGAACGGTGGGATCGTTTTGGGCTACCAGAGCTAGACGCTTGAACCGGTCTGCGTTCGCCGGAAGAGTCGCCGAGAGGATGATGACGGTATCCCATTCTTCTGCCACAGGTGGGCAGAGCAGAATGCCGACGGGGTCGGTGCAGGCTGCAGCAGAGTCGGGCACGATGCTGTGAGGGATGAACGCGTCCGGGCTGAAGTTCCAGAGCAGTTCGTCCAGCTCATCGGCCTGTTGGGCGGTGTCACATACGATGCACACCCGGTCGCCCTGTTCCCAGGCTTTGTTTACAAGCTTGATCGCGTGCAGGTTGCGGGCGGCAGGGGTGTCTTGCAGGAGAATATGGAACCAGTAGCGCTGGTTTTTATCATCCTGTCCCGCCGCCTGCCGGGCGTCACCGGCAGCAGCGCTGCCGGTTTGTGTTGCCGGATTACCTTTCATCATTTCCCATTACTTTCCATTACTTTCCATTACTTTCCATTATTTTCCGGCATGGGACATCAGGTAATCGACCAGCAGGGGAACCGGGCGGCCGGAGGAGCCTTTGGCTTTGCCGGAGTGCCAGGCGGTGCCGGCGATGTCAAGGTGAGCCCAGCGGTATTCTTTTGTGAAGCGCGACAGGAAGCAGGCTGCGGTAATGGTGCCTGCCGAGCGACCGCCGATGTTAGCCATGTCGGCAAAGTTGCTGTCCAACAGGCTCTGGTAATCGTCCCAGAGTGGCAGGCGCCAGGCTTTGTCGCTCGCGCGATCGCCGGCGGCCAGCAATTCGTTGGCCAGTTCGTCGTTGTTTGCCAGCAGACCGGTAGCCTCGTGGCCAAGGGCAATAATGCAGGCGCCAGTGAGGGTGGCCAGGTCGATCACCACTTCCGGGTCGAATTTCTTCACGTAGGTGAGGGCGTCGCACAGTACCAGGCGGCCCTCGGCGTCTGTATTGAGGATTTCAACGGTCTGGCCTGACATGGTGGTCACAATGTCGCCTGGGCGGGCGGCGTTGCCATCCGGCATGTTTTCAGCGGCAGCGATAACGGCAACCACGTTGATTTCCGGTTGGATCTCCGCAAGCACCTGCATGGCACCGAATACGGCTGCAGATCCGCCCATGTCGTATTTCATTTCATCCATACCAGCGCCCGGCTTGAGACTGATGCCGCCGGTGTCGAAGGTGATGCCTTTACCCACAAGAACATGGGGCTTGTCTTTTGCTTTGCCCCCGCGGTATTCCATGACAATCAGGCGGGGTGGCTGAGTGCTGCCTTGGCCAACGGCCAGAAGGGAATTCATGCCCAGTTTTTTCATCTGTTTTTCATCAAGAATTTCGGCCTTGATACAATCGTGGTCGGCCGCCATTTTAACGGCTTGTTCGGCCAGCCACATGGGGTGACAGATGTTCGGTGGCATGTTGCCCAGATCGCGGGTGTAATTCATGCCACGGCCCGTCGCCAGGCCCAGGTTGAACGCTTCTTTTTGGGCTTTGCCAGTGTCTGAAGCGGCCACCAGAATTTTGCTGAGTTTACGCGCTGCCGGTTTTTCGCTCTTGAAATCGCTGAAGGCGTAGAGTTGGTCTTCCAGTGTGCGGCCAATCATGCTGAGCTTCGCGAGCTCTGAGCTTACGTCGCCATTGCCGTTGAGGGTCGTATCCGTAAGAGCGATCAGTACGCTCTTGGAAGGGCCGTCTTTGAGGACGCCCGTCATTGCGATAAGCGCTTTGCGGAAGCTGGCCGGGTTGCGGTCTGCGTCTTTACCGGTGCCAACAACTAACAATCTGCCCCAGGTTTGATCGCCCAAGGGAATAAGGTTTGTCTCTGCGCTCTTGCCGCTGATGTCACCGGCTTTCTGGAGTTTGCTGATCAGCCCGCCCAATGCGCCGTCGGCCTCGGTAGTGGAGGCTGGCCAGTCACCTTTTTCGGGGAGGGCGACGACCAGACAGTCGGCTTTGGTGTTCGCAATGGCTTTACTGTTCAGGCTGAAGTTCATGGAAACTCCTGTTGGCTGTTCGGGAAAGCCGCCACTGTTGGCGGCGGGAGTGATTTATTCCTATTCTGACAAACATTGGGGTTTGCGGGCGCATTATCAAGCTGTGAGAGCAGGTTACTTCGCTTTATCGGCGCGTTGTCTGTCGTGGGCTTAACATCGCTGCACTGTCATTCAGCCCCAAGGTTACATAGAATACGCGCAGTTTTCCGATTCCTCCATGTTCCGGTCTACACGGGCAGAGAAACCGTTTTGAGCATTATTTTCCGCTATCTCATACGTCAGACTATGGTCAGCATGATTGCCGTTTCGGGCATTCTTCTGCTGGTGTTCATGAGTGGGCGTTTTCTCAAATACCTTGCCGGAGCCGCAGAGGGCAAGATTGCGCCGGGCGTGCTGTTCGAAATCATGGCCTACCGTTTCCCCGGGTTTCTGGAGTTGATCCTGCCGCTGGGGCTGTTTATCGGCATATTGCTCGCTTATGGCCGGATGTATCTGGAAAGCGAGATGACTGTTTTATATGCCTGCGGCTTGAGTGATCGTCAGCTGCTTTCCAAAACACTGGTGGGCAGCCTGGTTGTGATGCTGGTCGTCGGAAGTATGAGCCTGGTGGTCTCGCCCTGGGGTATGACGCAGGTTGAGAAAATTTTTGTCGAACAAGCAAAGGCGACAGAATTTGAAATGCTCGCGCCGGGCCGTTTTCAGAAATTGTTATCGGGTGGCCGTGTGACCTACACGGAGAGTCTCAGTGATGACAAACGACGTCTGGAAGGCGTGTTCATCGCCGAGTACGGACGTGATGGCACAGGGGTGAGTATTATTGCCGCCGATTCCGGGTCACAGTTGATTGACGAGGAAACGGGCAGCCGTTTTCTGATACTGGAAAATGGTGCCCGCTTCGATGGGGTGCCCGGCAAGCTTGACTACCAGATCACCGGTTTCGAGGCCTATGGCCTGAAGATTCGTAGTGGCAGCAGCGGCGATATCGAACTTGAAGAAGGCGTGTCAACCGGCCAGCTCATGCGTTCGGATGATCCCCGGGACCGCGCACTTCTGCACTGGCGTTTTTCATTGCCGCTAATCGTTCCGATTGTGACGCTGCTGGCGGTTCGGCTCAGCCGCGTGAATCCCCGGCAGGGTCGGTTTTTTCATCTTTTGCCCGCGATGCTGGTCTATGTTGCCTACCTTGGGCTGTTGATCGTAGCCCGTGATGCGATGGCCGAAGGTAAGGTGCCCGAATGGCTGGGCATGCTTTGGGTGCACACTATCTTCCTGACGCTTGGTCTCTGGCTGCAGTTTGGTCCGGCCTGGCTTCATAAAAAAAGGGTGAAGCGGGAAGGAGTGGCCAATGCGTAAAATTGACCACTATGTGATGCGCAATGTTGGTGGGGCCATGCTCCTGGTGATGGTGGTAGTGCTGTCACTGGACTTCATCTTTGCGTTCGTCGCGGAGCTGGAAGACACGCGCAACAATTACCAGATTCTGGACGCGCTCTGGTATGTGGTCCTGACGTTGCCTCGCAGGATTTATGACTACCTTCCGCTGGGAGCTTTCATGGGTTGTCTGGTCGGTCTGGGCGCGATGGCGAGCTCCTCCGAGCTCACGGTTATCCGCGCTGCCGGGGTTTCTCTGAAGCGTGTTGTCTGGTCGGCAATGAAACCTGCACTGGTGGTGGTGCTCGCCGGCGTTCTTATTGGCGAGTATGTGTCTCCTCCGGCGGAGCGAACCGCGCAGAGTTACAAGGCCGTTGCGCTTGGAGCCGGCCAGAATGTCGCTGCGGCGCACGGGGTGTGGCACCGCGAAGGAAATATATTCATGCACCTTAATGCTGTGCAGCCTAATGGCGTTTTGCACGGCATTTCTCTGTTCCGCTTTAACGATCAGCGGCAACTGATGGCGGCGAGCTTTGCCGAGCGGGCGATCTATCAGGGCGATCACTGGCGACTGGAAAATTCTACAACCACGCGCCTTGAGGGAGACTCCACAAGCCGCGAGGACCATCAGTCTTTGCGCTGGGAAACCGGCCTGACGCCTGATGTACTGAATGTATTGATCGTAAAGCCGGAGAATCTTTCGATGCTTGGCCTGTTCACCTACGCCAGCTACCTTGGCGATCAGGAGTTGAACGGCTCTCCCTACTGGCTGGCCTTCTGGAAGAAAGCGCTGATGCCACTGGGTACCGGGGTAATGGTGCTGGTCGCGATTTCGTTTATCTTCGGGCCGTTGCGCTCGGTTACCATGGGTTTTCGTGTGTTTACCGGCTTACTCGTTGGCCTGGTTTTCAAATACATGCAGGACCTTTTGGGCCCCATGAGCCTGGTATACGGATTTAACCCGATACTCGCGGTGCTTGTGCCGATTGCAGTGAATGCGGTGGTTGGTGTCGTATTGATGCGCCGGGCAGGTTAGCCTTAGCCTGTGCCCGGCATTCTGGTTTAGTTCGTCTTGGCTTTATGGGGAAGGCCAACGACTACGCTCTCTGAAAGCCTGTCTGTTACGGAAAGCCCGTTTATTGGATAGAACAACGCGATCATTGCCGGAACACTGAGGAACAGTGTTGCTGAGCCCATGGTATAACCGGCCAGCAGTGCCAGAAATAATACGGCAGCTGCGGCCAGGTAACGGCGAAGCGCCTGGCTCCAGCTCACAGAGGAGCCATCGAGATTTTCTATTCGTACGCGCCACACCTGCATGCCTAGCGTCTGTCCAATGCGTGTCCAGAAGTAGGCAAAGAACAGGTACATCACCAGAAACAGTACGAACGTCAGGCCGGGATCGCCGGATAACTGGCCCGCTTCCGCTTTTTGTTCGAGTTTATCCCAGCCCGTAATCCAGCCGGTTATCATGGTGTATATCCAGGTGGTAACCAGAAGTACGGCAATGCTGATCAGGCCGTCGTAAATAATGGCCAGTGATCGTTTGAGAAACGTCGCTGGGGGAAGCAGTTCATCAGCGGCGTGGAAGCGGCGGGGCATGGGCTCTCCTGTAATTTTTCACGTTTTTCCTGTACTCGGCGTGTGCTAGAGTAGCCGATTTGCACACGCGTGTAAGTATTCGTATTCAATCGCGGATTCGACCGTGTAACGGTGGGATTTCTGGAAAGGTATCAAAGGGCTATGAAAACCGCAGAGTTGCGACAGGCATTTCTCGATTATTTCAAACAGCAGGGTCATACCATTGTTTCAAGCAGTTCGCTGGTGCCAGCGGATGATCCGACACTGCTGTTTACCAATGCGGGGATGAACCAGTTCAAGGACGTGTTCCTTGGGCGAGAGGAGCGCGACTACAATCGCGCAACCACCTCCCAGAAGTGCGTTCGCGCCGGCGGCAAGCATAACGATCTGGAGAATGTAGGCTACACAGCGCGCCATCATACGTTTTTCGAAATGCTGGGCAACTTCAGCTTTGGGGACTACTTCAAGCGTGAAGCCATCAACTATGCCTGGACGTTCCTGACCGGAGAACAGTGGCTGAACCTGCCTGCTGAAAAGCTCTGGGTGACGGTCTACGCAGACGACGACGAAGCCTACGACATCTGGAATAAAGAAGTGGGCGTGCCGGCGGATCGCATCGTCCGCATCGGAGACAACGGCGGCGCTCCCTACGCGTCAGACAACTTCTGGCAGATGGGCGACACAGGCCCTTGCGGACCCTGCACCGAAATTTTCTACGACCATGGCCCGGATGTAGCCGGAGGCCCTCCCGGAAGCCCGGAAGAAGACGGCGACCGTTACATCGAGATCTGGAATGTGGTCTTTATGCAGTACAACCGTACTGCCGACGGCGAAATGCTCAACCTGCCGAAGCCCTCCGTTGATACGGGCATGGGGCTGGAGCGGGTTACGGCTGTTCTGCAGGGTGTTCACAGCAACTACCAAATTGACCTCTTCGACGACCTGCTGAAAGCCGCTTCCGCCATACTTGGCGGCGCTGCAACGACCGAGGCCAGTCTGCGCGTGGTTGCCGACCACATTCGCTCCTGTGCGTTCCTGATTTCCGATGGTGTGATGCCTTCAAATGAAGGCCGTGGTTTCGTGCTACGGCGCATCATTCGTCGTGCCGCCCGTCACGGCAACAAGTTGGGCGCCGCTGGCCCGTTCTTCTACAAGTTAACCGGTGCTCTGGTTGAATTGATGGGGGAGGCTTTTCCGCAACTGGTCAGCAGCCGGAAGCAGATCGAGAAAGTGCTGCTGCAGGAAGAGGAACAGTTTGTAAAAACTCTGGATAAAGGCCTGCGGCTGCTCGAGCAGGACATTGCCGAGCTGAAAGGCGACGTTATTCCCGGAGAAACCATTTTCACGCTGTATGACACCTATGGTTTTCCGGTAGATCTCACCAACGACATAGCCCGTGAACGCGGCTTGGCGCTGGATTATGACGGCTATGAGAAGGCTATGGAAAGTCAGCGTGAGCGCGCGCGCGCGGCTAGCAAATTTGGCATGGATTACAACGCTGCCGGCCTGGGCATTGAAGGTAAAACTGAATTTACCGGGTACGACCACATTGACGGCCACGAGCGCATTCGCGCTGTGATTGTCAACGGCGAACAGAAAACGGCAGAGGCCGGCGATGAAGCGGTTGTAGTGCTGGAGCGCACGCCGTTCTATGCCGAATCCGGCGGCCAGGTAGGTGATACCGGTTTACTGACCTGGAGTGGCGGCCGCTTCAAGGTAACCGATACCCGTAAAGACGGCGATAACCACCTGCATGTGGGTACCCTTATTGAGGGCGAGCTGTTTGAGGGGCTGGAAGTGGACGCCCGCATTGACCACGCGCGCCGCGATCGGACCCGTCGCAATCACTCCGCCACGCATCTGCTGCACGCGGCGTTGCGCAAGGTGCTGGGCGAACACGTTGGCCAGAAGGGTTCACTGGTTGATCCTGAAAAGCTGCGTTTCGACTTTTCACACTTCGAGGCCGTGACGCCCAAGCAGTTGAAAGAAATTGAACGCCAGGTGAATGAACAGATTCTTGCCAACACGCCAGTGCAGACCGACATTACAGATATGGAGCAAGCGCAGGAAAAAGGCGCCATGGCTTTGTTTGGTGAAAAGTATGGCGACGTTGTCCGCGTACTTAGCATGGGTACCGACAGCTATTCTGTAGAGTTGTGCGGCGGTACTCACGTGGCGCGCACGGGTGACATCGGGCTGTTCCGGATTACATCGGAGAGCGGTATTTCTTCCGGTGTTCGCCGAATCGAGGCGGTTACCGGCTTTGGTGCGCTTGAGTGGGTGGATGAGACCGAGCGCACTCTGCGTGAGACGGCCCGCCTGGTTAAAGGTAGCCGGGAAACGGTTATCGACAAGGTGCAGCAAACCGTTGAGCGCAACCGGCAGCTGGAGAAAGATATTGACGCCCTGAAGGCAAAGCTTGCCAGCTCTGCAGGCAGTGACCTGGCGGACTCTGCAGTTGAAGTAGCCGGTTTGAAAGTGGTCGCGTGCGAGCTTGAAGGTGCAGACCGCAAGGCCCTTATGGAAACCGCAGATCAGCTTAAAAACAAGCTGGGTGAAGGTGTTGTTGTGCTTGCCAGCGTTGATGATGGCAAGGTGACACTTGTTGCGGGCGTTACAAAATCCGCGACAGGCAGAATCAAGGCAGGCGACCTTATGAAACACCTGGCTGATTTGGTTGATGGTAAAGGCGGTGGCCGCCCAGACATGGCTCAGGGCGGCGGCAACGACCCCTCAAAGCTCGCTGAAGCTCTTGCTGGTGTGCCGGAGTGGGTTGAAAAAAATATCGCTTAAGCAACTGTTTTTCTAAAGCGGTCGGGGTTTATAATTCTGGCCGCTTGTTTTTTTGACGGGTAGAGCTTCCTGCTCTGCCATAGGTCCCTGATTCAGATATTGGAACGACAATGGCGCTGTTGGTTCAGAAGTTTGGTGGCACCTCGGTAGGCACAACCGAGCGCATAGAAGCTGTTGCGGAGAAAGTATGCGGTTTTCGCAAAGACGGCCATGATATTGTAGTCGTGGTTTCTGCCATGAGCGGTGAAACCAACCGGCTTATCGCTCTGGCCAGCAATATAATGGAGGAGCCCACGCCCCGTGAGATGGACGTTCTGGTCTCAACCGGTGAGCAGGTAACAATCGCCCTTCTTTGTATGGCGCTGCAGAAACTTGGATGTGAAGCTCGCTCCTACACTGGATCCCAGGTTCGCATACTGACAGACAGCATGCACACCAAGGCCCGGATCAAACAGATTGATGAGCAGCGTATGCGCGAAGATCTGGATGCTGGCCGCGTGGTGGTCGTTGCCGGATTTCAGGGCGTTGATGAGAAAGGCAACATCACGACGCTGGGCCGGGGTGGTTCTGACACCACGGCTGTTGCTCTGGCAGCGGCGCTGAAGGCCGATGAATGCCAGATCTATACCGATGTAGACGGCGTTTACACCACGGATCCCAGGGTAGTAGACAGTGCCCGCCGTTTGGCGCGGATTACCTTTGAAGAAATGATGGAAATGGCGAGCCTGGGCTCAAAAGTGCTGCAGATTCGCGCCGTAGAATTTGCGGGAAAATACAACGTTCCGTTAAGAGTTCTCTCCAGCTTCGAGGAAGGTGAGGGCACTCTGATTACACTTGAGGAAAACACTGCCATGGAACAACCGGTCGTCTCCGGCATCGCTTTTAACCGTGATGAAGCCAAAGTTACGATTTCGGGTGTACCCGATACCCCGGGTAGCGCGCTGCGCATCCTGAAACCAATAAGTGATGCCAATATAGATGTGGATATGATCGTCCAGAACGTTGGCGAGGATAACCGGACTGCGTTCACATTTACCGTTCATCGTAACGATTTCAAGCGTGCGAAAGACGTGCTTCAGCGTGTTTCGGACGAGCTGGGTGCTCGTGAAGTCAGTGGCGACACCAAAATCGCAAAGGTCAGTATTGTCGGCGTCGGAATGCGCTCTCATGCGGGAGTGGCGACCAAAATGTTTGAGGCGCTGTCCATTGAGGGTATTAATATTCAGATGATCTCCACATCGGAAATCAAGATTTCTGTGGTGATTGATGAAAAATATCTTGAGCTTGCGGTTCGTGCCCTTCACAGTGCATTCGAGCTCGACAAGCCCGGGGTAGAAGAAACCTTATAAAAAGAGACTCATTTGCTGACCTTGTTATCACATGTAACCGTATAAGGGAGTGTGCGTCTTCTGGTTGGCCAGTGTTCTCACTATAAACGTCGAACCAATTAAAACATTACTTGTCGGAACAGTAGCTCTGGATAGGGAGTAAGGGATATGTTGATTTTAACACGCCGCGTTGGCGAAACTCTGATGGTCGGTGATGACGTGACGGTTACCGTGCTTGGGGTGAAAGGAAATCAGGTGCGGATTGGGGTGAATGCGCCGAAGGAAGTTGCTGTGCACCGGGAAGAAATTTACCAGCGCATCCAGTCTGAAAAAGGCGTGGATGAGCCTGAACCTGGCAACAGCTGAGCATTGAAAAACACCTTTCAGGTAAGACTTGGGCGGTTTTTTTGTTTTCAGTGAAAACCAAGGCTAAAAAAATCGTGTCAAGCCTATGAAAACAGAAAAATTATGGTAGTATACGCCCCGTTCTCAAGGAGAGGTGGGTGAGTGGCTGAAACCAGTTCCCTGCTAAGGAACCGTACGCGAAAGCGTACCGAGGGTTCGAATCCCTCCCTCTCCGCCATTTTCTTTTTATAAGAAAAGCGGAACAGGTTGAAGTAGCATTCAACCACAACAAGTGATCAATGCGCGGCTGTAGCTCAGCTGGATAGAGTACTCGGCTACGAACCGAGCGGTCGGAGGTTCGAATCCTCCCAGCCGCGCCACTTTATAGAATGATGACACGTGAACCCGGCATTAGAGCCTTTCTCGTAAGTCAAACAGGATTTGAACCGAAAGAGGTTCGACCGAAACCTGCAACGCAGGTTGAGGAACGCCAGAGCGAAGCGACGGCGGCCCCGAAGGGGTGAGGGCCAAAGGCCCGAATAATCCTTCCATAAGGCTAACTACCGAAGGTGAGGATAAAGAAGTTTTTGGCGGCTGTAGCTCAGCTGGATAGAGTACTCGGCTACGAACCGAGCGGTCGGAGGTTCGAATCCTCCCAGCCGCGCCATATTCAAGTCAAAACGCCTCAGCTTGTGCACCCCACAGTCTGAGGCGTTTTGCATTCTATAGCTGAGAGAATTTGAACCGAAAGAGGTTCGACCGAAACCTGCAAAGCAGGTTGAGGAGCGCGGGAGCGCAGCGACGGCGACCCCGAAGGGGTGAGGGCCAAAGGCCCGAATAATCCTCCCAGCCGCGCCATATTCAAGTCAAAACGCCTCAGCTTGTGCACCTCACAGCCTGAGGCGTTTTGCATTCTACAGCTGGGAGAATTTGAACCGAAAGAGGTTCGACCGAAACCTGCAGAGCAGGTTGAGGAGCGCGGGAGCGCAGCTACTTAAAGTGAGGCAGCTGAGCGTGCAGCTTGGTCATAAAGCCCCGATATGCCTCTCAGGAAACCTGCCACCGCTCCGGTGTCGGCGCCAGAGAATCCTAAAGTTCGCAATGAGTCCACCAGGCATTCTTCACGGATTTCACGGTAGCGGCGGCACACTGCCTTGCCCTTTTCAGTGGCCGAATAGTAAGTCTCTTTACCGTGCTTCTCTGAAGCAACCACCTCGTGTTTCAACAGCTTCTTGAGCGCATAAGTCACGGTATGGCTGTCTTCCACGTTCAGTACCAGGCAGATGTCAGCGGTTTTCTTTGCGCGGTCACGATGGTTCACGCTGTGCAAAACCAGTATGTCCAGAGGGCTTAGCTCCGGCAGCCCGGCAGCGTTCATACAGCGCACCATCCACCGGTTAAAGGCATTGCCGGCCACAATCAGACCGAACTCCAGCTCAGACAACTCCATCGCGCTGTCAGAGGCCAGGTGAGCGGAGGACACGATCGGGCCCACTTTACGATGCGTGTTGCCTTGATCCGGATTCTCCGGGGATTCGTTGGTCTTTTTCATGATGAAATAAGTGCCTTCTGTAAACAGTGTTTCTTTGGCTCGCCCGTTCAGGGTTTCTCTAATTCCCCATTTTCCCGGGTAGATAGGTCACAATTTCCGGGAACAGGGTGATGAGAATCACGCCACTCAGGATTAAAAGAAAGTAGGGCAGTGCGGCCCAGGCAATTCGCAGAATGTTTTCTCCAGTCAGTCCCTGGATTACAAAAAGGTTGAACCCGACTGGCGGAGTAATCTGGCTCATTTCCACGACGATGACGAGGTAAATACCAAACCACAGGGTGTCAATGCCAGCGGCCTCAACCATCGGCAGAATGACCGAAGTGGTCAGCACCACAACAGAGATGCCGTCCAGAAAGCAGCCCAGCAGAATGAAGAACAGGGTCAGCGCCATCAACAACATATAAGGTGACAGGCCCAGGGTGTCGATCCAGGCGGCAAGCTCGCGCGGTATACCGGTAAAGCCCATCGCACTGGTCAGGAAGTGGGCGCTTATCAGAATGAAGGCAATCATTGACGAGGTTTTTACGGTTCCCATTAGCCCGCTTGAAAAGGTATTCCAGTTCAGTGAGCCGCTTTTCCAGGACAGAAGGTGCGCCAGGGCCACACCGATTGCGGCTGATTCCGTGGGCGATGCCAGCCCCGTGTAAATCGATCCGATAACGCCGACAATCAGCAGCATCACAGGAATAAGGGGGCGGCTGCGGCGTACTTTTTCCCCGAAGGAGAAGGACTCAGCTTCACCTGCAGGCACGCCGGACGGGTTCATCAGGGACCAGATCATGACATAGCCCGCAAACAGAGACATAAGCATCAACCCGGGCAGGATACCTGCAACAAACAGGCGCGCGATGGACTGTTCCGTTGCCACTCCGTAAACAATGAGAATAATGGAGGGAGGTATCAATAGGCCCAGAGTTGCTGATCCCGCCAGTGTGCCGAGAATCTGGTTCTTGTCGTAACCACGGTTGGTCAACTCCGGTATCGACATCTTGCCGATGGTTGCGGCTGTGGCAGCAGAAGAACCGGAGATCGCCGCGAAAATGCCGCAGCCTATGATGTTGGTATGCAGCAGTCGCCCGGGTACTTTACCAACCCAGGGGGAGATGCCCCGGAACATCTCTTCGGACAGACGCGAACGAAACAGAACCTCGCCCATCCAGATGAACATGGGAAGCGCTGCCAGATCCCAGGACACACTGGCGCTGTAAAACGCCGTAGAAAGACTGTCACCCACCGGGATGCTGCTGAAAAAAAACAGCGCAATGCAGCCAATGGCGGTTAATGAAAAAGCGACCCACAGCCCGCTGGCAAGAAGCACCAGAAGTACGCATAGCAGCAGCAAACTCATCCAGATCATTTCCATGAGCTTACTCCTGAGGTGCTTCGTTTTTGAGTTGGGTAATCCTGCCACTGACGAGCAAAAACAGTGCGTCCAGCAGAGCAATTAGCAGCCAGACCAAACCGAGAGCCATGGCCGCCTGCGGAATCCAGAGTGGTACCGGCACCATGCCAATTGAGAGGTCGCCATAATCGAGGCTGTCGAGTGCCAGCCGTGCGCTGTGCCACGCGGCAAAGCCGGTAATGGAAGCGGCAACCAGGGTTACCGCTATATCCATGACACGATGCAGCGGCTTGGGTAGATACTGAAGTACCAACGTGACGCGGATGTGGCCGCCTTGCCAGAATGTATAGGCAAGACCAAAAAACGTTGCGCCAAGCAGCATGAATGCGGCAATTTCAGCAAGCCCCGGCACGTTAAGCCCCAGAGCATCGAAGCCGGCCCATCCCAGCAGTTTGTCCAGTACGCGGCCCAGCACCTGAGCCACAATCAATACCATGATGAGAGTCAGGTGCACTGCGGAAAGTGCACCTCCCAGTCTGTAAAAGGCATCAAGTGCTCTGCGCATGGGCCCGTCCTCTTGTTGTGACCCGTATTGCAGGGAAGGAGTCATTCATACGTCAGGACACCCGACTGCCGGTTGTCCTGACGTTGCCAAGTGATTACTGCTTGTTGTAAGCGTCAAGCAGGGCCTGACCGCTTTCGCCTGCGCGCCCTAGCCATTCCTCAGTCATGGTTTCGCTGATTTTTTGCAGGCGCTTGATCAACTGGGGTGAGGGTTCGGACACCTCGATGCCGTTATCACGCATGATTTTTATCTTGGCTTCCGTTTCCGCTTTACTGGCTTCCCAGCCCCGCTTCTCAGCCACCTCAGCTGCGTCTTCAAGTGCTTTCCGGGTTTCCTCAGGCAGGTTGTTAAAGGCTTTGGCGTTTACAACGACCATGTTCTTGGGTAGCCACAACTGGGCATGATTGAAGTGTGTCAGATAGTCCCAGGCTCGAGTGTTGGCACCTGTAGAGGGGGAGGTGATCATGGCATCAACACGGCCGGTGCCGAAGGCGGTGGGAATGTCGGGTACTTCAACCTGAGTTGGCAGTGCGCCAAGCAAGTCGGCAAGTTGTTCGCTGGATTTATTGTAGGCGCGCATTTTTACACCCTTCAATTCTTCGCCGGTGTTAACCGCAAACTGGGTGTAAATGCCTTGGGGAGGCCAGGGCACTGCAAAGAGCAGTTTCAGACGCTGGCCTTCCAAACGCTGGGCGAGCACATCTTTCGATGCCTGCCAGAGTTTCCAGGCCTGGTCATAGTCACTGGCGAGGTAGGGTACTGAGTCGACCTCAAACAGCGGATCTTCGTTTGCGAGGCGCGACATGATCAGCTCGCCAATAGGAACCAGGCCGCGGCGAACGGAATTTTTGATTTCCTGATGTTTGATCAGAGAACCACTGCTGTGAACTGTAATGTCCAGCTCGCCGTCGGTAGCTTCCCGCACATCGTCAGCAAACTGGCGGATGTTGACGGTGTGAAAGTTGGAGTCGCCGTAGGGCGTGGGCATATCCCAGTTTGTGGCGTGGGCGCTACCGACAGAAAACGTAAGGGCTGCGGCTGTGAGCACACCGCCAAGGCGCTTTATATAAGACTTGGAAACCGAGTGTTGGCGAGAGGATCTGGTGCTATTTTGCATGATGTTTGTCTCCTGGCACTGACATACACGATGGGTGTCAGCTGTGTCTGTTGTTGTATTTTTAAAGCACGGAACCGAATGCAGTTATCCAAGCTTGTTGTGTGCTTTGTCTGATCAAAATTAGTTGTCCGGCAGTATGCTGTCAAACCTGTGTTGAAAAATTATAGATAAACTGTATCTGTAACGTCGGCAATTTATCAATAAATTGTTTTTATGATGTGTGATTTGGCAGGCATAAAAAAGCCCGGAGCAAGCCCCCGGGCTACTTATGATCTCTTCCATCTCAGTCAGTGTTAAAGCTTCTGAGGTTGTGCGCCAGTGAGGCCCGCGAAAGCTCGCCAAGGTGTGCATTCACCTGCTGACCGTTGGCGTCGTAAAACAGTGTCGTTGGCAGGGCCTGGCTGCCGGTGGTGCGGCCAAGGCTGGCACTGGTGTCCGTCAGAACATTCTGGAGTGAGAGTTTGTGCTGACTCATAAAGCGGATGATTGTTTCAGGCTGCTCACCCTGGTTCACATAAACAAAGGTGATGTCCGGATTATCCTGTTGGGCCTTTTCCAGTACCGGCATTTCCCGGATGCAGGGCGGGCACCAACTGGCCCATAAGTTGACGACCATGGGCTTGTCGTCAGCTACTTCTGCAAGCGCAACCGGACTGCCGTCCAACAAAGTGAACGTTGTCTGGGGCAGGCCTCTGGAGCTGCTCTCCATCAGGGTTACCAGCAATGATACAGAGCCCCAAACCAACAAGCCTGAAGCGCTTGCAATGGTGAGCGATCTGCGGATTTTCGGTTGGCGCCAGAGCTTCCAGGCGATGAGCGCCATCGCGCCAGCCAGTCCGGCGATAACACTGAAGCCGCCGTCCCTGATATCAATAATGCCCCAGAGGTTATCCCGATAGTGTTCGAAGTACTGGGCAACAAAGCCGATACGCGCCGCCACCAGAGCAGCGAGAAAAATATCAGACAGGGTGCCTGCTATGGGAACACCTTCTTTGCGCCCCGTAATGGCGCCAACAATCAGGGCGATTACAAACGCGCTGAGCAGCAGAAGCTGAGCCAAAGACAGGCTCAGCGGACCGATACTTACCGTTAACATCATTACTCCTCGTCATGGTTGGCAGGCCTACGACCTCCCGTTTACGCATGAGTTCCCCGCTACAATTGGTGTAGACTTCAGAGACGCTGAGATATTTGGAGTGAATGGCGGGTTGCTTGGTCTGCTATTTATTTACGCATCAGACAGGGTACTGACATGTTATTGAATTGTGACATTGGTGAAAGTTATGGCGCCTGGACGATGGGCCTGGATGATCAGGTGATGCCGTATATCGATCAGGCAAACATAGCCTGCGGCTTTCATGCTGGGGATCCACTGGTCATGCACAAAACCGTGGGGCTGGCGCTGAAGCACAAGGTAACTATGGGCGCGCACCCGGCGTACCCCGATTTGCAGGGTTTCGGGCGACGCTCTATGGCTTGCAGTGCTGATGAAATTCACGCCATGGTGCTTTATCAGGTTGGCGCGCTGAGCCAGATTGCCGGTGCGCAAGGCGGAAGCCTCAGCTACGTCAAACCTCATGGCGCGCTCTATAACGACATGATGCGCAACGAATCCATTCTAAGGGCTATTCTCGACGCGTTACGTCAGTCTCCGGGAGAACTTGCGCTTATGGCAATGACCACCGCCGACAACCAGCCGTTGAGAGCCTTGTGTGCAGAGTACGGAGTCGATTTGCTGCTGGAGGCCTTTGCTGATCGCGCCTATGACGAGGAGGGGTACATTGTATCCCGAAAAACGCCAGGCGCAGTGCATCATGATTCAGACACTATTCTGCGCCAGGTACTGGCCATTTCAAGGGGCGAGACGATACAGACCATCACGGGCAAGCCGCTGTTCCTTGAGGCGGACACTATTTGTGTACATGGCGACAACCCGGAGTCAGTTGCCGCAGTGCGTGCTATTCGCAAGACGCTGGAGGCACAGGCAAGCTGAGCGTTTTCACAGCCTGAACCGGGATACCAGCGTCTGCAACTCGCTACCAAGCCTGGCAAGCTCTGAACTGGAGCTGGCGGTTTGATTTGAGGACGAAGCAGACTGATCGGTCACGTCACGAATGCTGGTGATGTTCTGGTTGATCTCTTCGGCTACCGACGTTTGCTGTTCCGATGCTGTTGCAATCTGACTGTTGTACTGCTTGATTTCTTCCACCGCTCCAGTGATCCGCGCAATGGATGCTCCTGTCGCCGTGGCTCGTTTGAGGGTGTCAGAAGCCAGGGTTGCACTGGACTCCATCGCAGATACCGAGTTTTCTGCACTGCTTTGGAGAGACGTCACAAGTGTCTCTATTTCCTGAGCGGAACTCTGGGTTCTTTGGGCCAGGGAGCGCACTTCATCTGCAACTACGGCGAATCCACGCCCTTGCTCTCCGGCCCGGGCCGCCTCAATGGCTGCGTTCAATGCCAGCAGGTTGGTCTGTTCTGCAACAGACTTGATTACATCCAGAACCGTTCCTATGTTGGCGGTTTCCGTTTGCAGGCCCTGGATGATTTCCATGCTCTGGCTTACTTCCTTCGCTAGCCCGTTCACCTGGCTCACGGTTTCCCTGACCTCATGCTCACCTTCCGTAGCCTGGTTGGCAGCATCGGAGGCAATCGCAAACGCCTGCTCCGCGTTGCGGGCAATCTCGGAAACGGTTGCCGTCATCTGGTTCATCGCCGCGGCTACCTGATCGGTTTCGTGTTTTTGACGATGGATCCCGTCGCTGGTCTGGCTGGTAACCGTCGAGAGCTCTTCGGCAGACGCCGCGATGTTGGACGCGCCGGATTCAATGCTTCTAACCAGTTCCCGCAGGCCGCTAACCATGGTTGCGAGAGCCGCCATCAGGCGACCAATCTCGTCTGTCCGGTTGTTGTCGATGCGAACAGACAAGTTACCGGAGGCAACTTCTGAAGCGATTGCAACAGCGTGATTGATGGGAGAGGTGATCGCCCTGGTAATCAGGTAAGCCATCAGAATGCCCAGCAGCACTGCTATGCCGGTTGCACCAAAAATCAGGGTGGTCGCTTGCTTGCGGTCGGACTCCATATTGTCCGCCTGCCTCTCGCGCAGGCTGTTCGCTGATCCGATAACACGGCTGGCCGTTGTGACCATGTCTTGTGAAAGCTGTTCGCCGGACTCGGTCAGTCTCACGACGCTTTGGAATTCGTTTGAGTAGGATTCAAGTGCCTTCGCTACCTGCGCTTTTTCTTCTGCGCTGATGGAGGCAGATTTCAATGGCCCCTGCATTCGTTTTGCATCTTCCAGATACGATTTAACACTGCTGGAATCTCGCTCTATCAGGAATTTTCGCTCCGCGCGGCGCATATCCTCAAACATCGCCGATGCAAAAAACAGAGAGCTGTGTGCTTTGAGTGAAGACCCGAGTATCCGAGCCTTGGTTTCAAGATTGCTGAGTGCTTCATCCCGCTGGGTGGTATTTACTTCTACATCGCTCATCAGCGATTGATATTGCTGTATATCAGCTTGAATGCTTTCCAGGGTGTTGATGTCAGTGTTAACAGCCAGTAAAGGCTTGATACGCTGGGTAATACCAAGCACGTCGTCACCGTGGGCACGGGATGCCTGTACATTCTTTATATCGCCCGACAGCAAAAAGTTCTTTTCTTCGACTCTTGCGTCTGTAAGGCCTGTGTTCACCTGACCCAGCATGGTTACGATATCTGAGCGCTGGCTGTAGGTCTCTAACGCCTGGTTGCCAACAACACCTACAACAATGGTGAGCAGTAATAACAGCGCAAAGCCGCCAGCCAGCTTGCTCCGGATGGACATATCGCCGAAGAAGGTTGCCAGTTTCATAGTGTTTCCTTAGCCTGATGGCAATGCCAGCGACGCCATTCGGTTGATTCGATGGAAGATAGAATGACGTTCCTGATACAGAAATGGAGAGGTCAGCTTTTTTTGTGGCTATATTAGGAATGTTTTCAGGCTCGGATTCCAGTTCTTTAAAGTAACAGTTGATTGCTGGACGTCTTGATGTGACACATAAAGGTGTTGCTGTGAGGAGCGTCATCCCGGACACGAGAGTATGGACTGCCGGGTGCTACACAGAGGCAGAGGGAGTAGCCGGTTCTGATTGATCAGGGAACCGGCACCACCGACTACCACATGAGGTCGTCCGGGATTTCATAGCCCGCGTAGGGGTCATCGTCACCCACATCGTCTTTGTTGCGCTCGTGGAGCACCACCACAGCCTGCGCATCACGCTCTATAATCTTTCGGGCCACGCCATCTGCGACAATTTCGTACTGATCATTGACGAACACAATGGCAAGCCGACCGCGTGATAGCTGGTCAGCCTGGATGTCGTCCACATACAGTTTTTTGATTTTTTTATCGTGAACGAACTGATAAGACGTTTCACCCCGGCTGCGATTCAGCCGATTGGTATCCACCAGTTGGCGAATTTGGGCCTGGATGGCCTTTTTCTCGGCTTCCTGCTGGCGCTTGAGGTTCAACTGACGATCACGCTCTGCTTTTTCTTCACGGGCCTGACGAGCACGGACTTCTGTCTCATTGACCTGTACGGAGCCTTTAGGCTGCTGTTTACGCTGTTTGTGTTTCTCATTGCGAATAGCCTTGGCCTTTTTCGGGTCGGCCAGGCCCGCTTTCATTAGCTGATCCTGCAGGGACGGCATGGGATAACTCCATTAATTGGTCATAAATTCTGGTATTCTATCGCAACAGTATACGCCCTTGTGCCGACCTTCTTAACCAGCAACCGCTGATTCCGGGATTTTCTTGTATGCCTTCCTTTAAAGATCTTGAGCTGTCTGCAGCCATGCAGGCCAATCTTGCACAATTGGGTTTTTCCAAGCCGACGGACATTCAGGCCCGGGCGCTGCCTCATTGCCTGGCCGGGCGTGATGTGATCGCCATGGCGCAGACCGGCAGCGGTAAGACGGCGGCTTTCGGTATCGGGCTCATCGAAAGCCTCAAACCGAAGTTATTTGCGGTTCAGGGACTGGTGATGTGCCCGACGCGTGAACTGGCAGACCAGGTTGCCAAAGCACTGCGTGAAATGGCGCGGGCGCAGGAAAATATAAAGGTTCTCACGCTCTGTGGCGGCGTATCTATCGGGCCTCAGATTGGCTCTCTGGCCCATGGCGCTCACATTATCGTGGGCACTCCGGGGCGGATCGCGGATCACCTTCGCAAAGGCACCCTGGATTTGAAGCGGTTAACGACCCTGGTTCTGGATGAAGCCGACCGGATGCTCGATATGGGGTTCCAGGACGCTATGGAAGAAATCCTGGGCTACACACCCAAGCAGCGCCAGACGTTGATGTTCTCCGCTACCTGGCCTGAATCTATTCGCAAGCTCAGTGCAGGCTTTCAGCGGGATCCGGTGGATGTGAGGGCAGAGGCTCAAAGCGCAAATGCTGATATCCGTGAGCTGTTTTATGAAATTCCTGCCCCGGAGCGAACCCATGCAATCGTAAGCCTGTTGTCAGAACACCAGCCAGCTTCCTGCCTGGTGTTCTGTTCCATGAAACAGCAGTGCGATGAGCTGGCTGCAGAGCTGGGCACCCAGGGTTTCTCCGCTCTGGCACTGCATGGTGATCTTGAGCAACGTGAGCGGGACAGCGTATTGGTGCGTTTTGCAAACCAGAGCTGTCAGGTGCTGGTGGCCACGGACGTTGCCGCCCGCGGGCTGGATATCAAAGCTTTGCCACTGGTTATCAACGCAGAGCCTGCCCGGGACCCGGAAGTGCATACCCATCGGGTAGGGCGTACGGGACGCGCAGGTGAAGCAGGGTTGGCGGTTACTCTGTGCAGCCCGGCTCAGGGACACAAGATCAACCGTCTTGAGACTGAGCGTGGTAGTCAGGTTACTTGGGGTGATACGGAGATTTTATTATCTGTTCCGCCACAACCGGTTGCACCGGCAATGAAAACGCTTTGCATCGCCGCCGGGCGCAAGGAAAAGCTCCGGCCGGGTGATGTGCTTGGCGCGTTAACCGGCGAAGCCGGTCTGAATGGTAAATCCGTTGGCAAGATTGATCTGTTTGATTTTCAGTGCTTCGTGGCTGTGGAGGCTGGGCAGGCCAGGCGCGCCCTGAAACGCCTTGAAGATGGAAAGGTAAAGGGTCGCAAGCTAAGAGTCAGAATGGTCTGAGAGTGGGCGTCACAGTCGTTTCCGGTGAGTTGAAGGTGTCCGGAAACACTCGGAAAGTCCGTATAGTCATTTGCATTTTGGTTGCTCACTGCTTGCGAAACCGGTAAATTACGCAGGATTTTTCCTCCCGGTTTGCTCCGGCGCCGCATAAGACTTAGGTCTTATGCGTTTCGGTTGCTCTGGGGAAAATCCATAAATCAATACAGGTAGCTGTTCAATATGGATGACCTGATGTCACAAGCCGTCGATCTGATGGTCGCGGGTATGGGCTTTGTGTTCGTGTTCCTGATTGTTCTGGTATTCGCGACTCTGCTTATGTCCAAACTGCTGACCCGGTTTGCACCGCCAGAGCCGGCAACCCCGGCCAAAAAGCCCCGTGCCAAGGCCAAGGCACCTGTGTCAATTGATCCTGATACGGCAGAGGCGATCAAAAAGGCGATTGCACAATTCCGGTCGCGCCACAAGAAGTGACCCGGTAACCGATTAGATTGAACCTTTAAACAGAAGGCTGACACGATGACTGACACAAAGAAACCGTTGGGGATTACGGACGTTATACTTCGTGACGCCCACCAGTCCCTGCTTGCCACCCGTATGCGGCTTGACGACATGCTGCCCATTGCCGAGAAGCTCGACAAAGTTGGTTTCTGGTCTCTGGAATCCTGGGGTGGCGCGACCTTCGACTCCTGTATCCGTTATCTGGGCGAAGACCCCTGGGAGCGCATCCGTGAACTGAAAAAGGTAATGCCCAACACGCCTCAGCAAATGCTGCTGCGCGGTCAGAACCTGCTGGGTTACCGGCATTATGCAGACGATGTGGTAGAGCGGTTTGTAGAACGTGCCGCCGAGAACGGTGTTGACGTTTTCCGTATTTTTGATGCCATGAACGATCCGCGCAACCTGGCGACAGCCATCAAGGCCGTTCGCAAAACAGGTAAGCACGCGCAGGGCACTATCTCTTATACCACCAGCCCGGTGCACACCATCGAGATGTGGGTTGAACTGGCGAAGGAAGTCGCAGATATGGGCGCCGACTCCATCGCGATCAAGGACATGGCGGGTATTCTCAAGCCTTATGTGGCCTTTGATCTGGTTAGCCGCCTGAAAAAAGAACTGGATATCCCGATTCACATGCAGTGCCACGCGACCACCGGCATGTCTACCGCCACGGCCATCAAGGCAGCGGAAGCCGGAATCGATAACGTGGATACGGCCATCTCTTCAATGAGCATGACCTACGGCCATTCGCCCACAGAGGCGGTTGTTGCCATTCTTGAAGGCACGGAGCGTGACACAGGTCTGGATCTGGTGCTACTGGAAGAAATTGCCAGTTATTTCCGCGAAGTTCGCAAGAAGTACGCGAAGTTTGAAGGCAGCCTCCGCGGTACTGATTCCCGCATCCTGATCGCTCAGGTACCTGGCGGCATGCTGACGAACATGGAAGGCCAGCTCAAAGAGCAGAACGCTGCGGACAGATTCGACGAGGTATTGGCCGAGATCCCCATGGTTCGCGAAGACTTGGGGTTCATCCCGCTTGTAACGCCGACGTCTCAGATTGTTGGCACCCAAGCTGTACTGAACGTTCTGACAGGTGAGCGCTACAAGTCCATCTCCAAAGAAACGTCTGCCATCCTGAAGGGCGAATACGGCTCCGCGCCAGCACCGTTCAACAAGGAGCTGCAGGAGCGCGTTCTGGACGGAAAAGAAGCCATCACTTGCCGTCCGGCTGACAATATTGAGCCGGAAATGGACAAGCTGACCGACGAGCTGAAAAAGCTTTCGGAAGAGAAAGGCATCAAGCTGGCGGATAACACCGTTGATGATGTTCTGACTTATGCGCTGTTCCCGCAGATTGGCCTGAAGTTCCTGGAAAATCGTGGCAACCCGGATGCATTTGAGCCGGTGCCCACCGCTGAAGATGCGCTTCCAGCCAAGAAAGCCAGCGGCCCCGAAACCTATACCGTTGATGTTAACGGCAAGAAGTACGTGGTTGCGGTTTCTGAAGGTGGTGAAATTTCCCAGATTCAGGGCGAGGGCGGTGCAGCATCTGCTCCGGCGGCGTCTTCTGCGCCAGCTCCGGCGGCCGGTGAAGGCGAGCCTGTTATCGCACCTCTGGGCGGCAACATCTTCAAGGTACTGGTTTCACCAGGTGATGCCGTTGAAGAAGGCGATGTGCTGATTATTCTCGAGGCCATGAAAATGGAAACCGAGATTCGTGCACCCAAGGCCGGCACTGTCGGCGAAGTCTTCATCAAGGTCGGTGATGCCGTCTCTCCTGATGATGAAATGCTGACAATCGCATAAAGGGCCAGCATTCCATGGATAAATTAGTGACATTATGGACAGGTAGTGGCCTGTTCAATATAGAACTTGGCCAGGTGGTTATGATCGCCGTTGGTCTGCTTCTTCTGTTCCTTGCGATTCGCAAGGGGTTTGAGCCATTGCTGCTGGTACCTATCGGATTCGGCGGCATTTTGGCGAATATTCCGGAGGCGGGGCTTGCCCTGACTGCGGCGGAAAATGCCATCCACTTTGCCTTGAGTGGCGGAAATGCCGAGATTCTGGCTGCTCTGGCAGCGCCTCTGGATGTGGCTTATCAGGCTAGTCAGGCAGTTACGCCTGAACTGAAAGAAGCCTTCAAGATAGCGGTGAAAGAGGCGAGCTATTCCGAAATGGCAATGGCCAACGCCATTGCTCAGGATTTGGGTTATGGCAACGGCATGTTGTATAACTTCTATTCTGTCGTTATTGGCAGCACCATCGGGCCCCTGGTGATTTTCATGGGGGTTGGCGCGATGACCGATTTCGGTCCGCTGCTGGCCAACCCGAAAACCATGCTGCTGGGTGCCGCAGCCCAGTTCGGTATTTTTGGAACTGTTTTGGGCGCAGCACTGCTGGATTGGTTTGGTATTCTGGACTTTACCATTCTGGAAGCTGCTGCTATCGGTATCATTGGTGGCGCTGACGGACCAACGTCCATCTATGTGTCCAGTGTGTTGGCTCCGCACTTGCTGGGTGCCATTGCGGTATCTGCATACGCTTATATGGCTATGGTGCCGATGATTCAGCCGCCGATCATGAAGGCGCTGACCACGCAGAAAGAGCGTGCCATCAAGATGTCTCAGCTTCGTCCGGTCAGCAAGCGTGAAAAAATCGTTTTCCCGATGGTTGTTCTGATTGCTGTTGTTCTGTTCTTGCCGGATGCGGCGCCACTGCTGGGCATGTTCTGCTTTGGTAACCTGATGCGCGAATGTGGCGTGGTGGAGCGTCTTAGCGATACTTCCCAGAATGCCTTGATCAACATCACTACGATTTTCCTGGGGTTGTCTGTTGGTTCCAAGTTGATGGCGGACAAGTTCCTGGATGCTCAGACTCTGGGTATTCTGGGGCTGGGGATCGTAGCCTTCGGTGTGGGCACTGCGTGCGGTGTTCTTATGGCCAAGCTGATGAACAAGTTCAGCAAGGATCCGATCAACCCGCTTATTGGTTCAGCCGGTGTATCTGCGGTGCCGATGGCAGCGCGGGTTTCCAACAAGGTTGGTCTTGAGGCGAATCCGCATAACTTCTTGCTGATGCATGCCATGGGGCCGAACGTGGCTGGTGTTATTGGTTCTGCTGTTGCTGCGGGTGTGATGATCAAGCTGCTTAGCTGATTGTTTTCTCTGTAGTGCCTGAAACCCCGTCTTGCTTTAGCTTGACGGGGTTTTTTGTTTTCAGTAGCCGCCATGAAGCACCTCCTGCCGATTGCGATGAAAGCGCAGGCAAGCGGTGGAAGTGAACGAGCGTATCTGATCCAATTGTTGCCTGATCCCGCCGGCCAAGTGAGGGAATACATGACACTGTTTGAAATCGTCGCCACCCTATTAAGTCTTTCCGCGTTGTTCAGTTATATAAATGCCCGGTTTATCGGTCTACCAACGAGTATTGCTGTGATGGCGTTTTCGCTGGCGTTCTCGTTGGTTCTGGTCGGTATTAACTATCTGGGCGGGCAGGATTTGACCCGTTGGGCAGAGCAACTGATTGCTCAGGTTGATCTGAGTGAAACATTGCTGAACGGCCTGTTGAGCTTTTTGTTGTTTGCTGGTGCTCTGCACGTAAATCTCGACGATCTGGCCGACCAGAAATGGCTGGTGGCTCTACTGGCGACCCTGGGCGTAGTAGTCACCACATTCCTGGTGGGGTGTGCCATGTGGTTGGTGCTGGGCTGGCTCACTATTCCACTGCCATTTATCTACTGCCTGCTCTTTGGCGCCGTGGTGGCGCCCACCGATCCGGTGGCGGTGTTGGCCATTCTTAAATCGGTAGACACCCCGAGGGCGTTGTCTACCAAAATTGCGGGGGAGTCTCTGTTCAATGATGGCGTTGCGGTGGTCATGTTTATCGCCATTTTGGGCATTGCACAGGGGGATAGGGAGGCGACGTTTCAGGGTATTGGTTTGCTGTTTTTGGAGGAAGTAGTAGGTGGGTTGGTGTTGGGGTTTGTTCTGGGGTGGGTGGGGTATTACCTGCTGCGTGGGCTCGACAATTACCAGGTCGAAATTCTGGTTACCATTGCCTTGGTAGCCGGGGGCTACGCGCTCGCCAGTCGGTTGCATATGTCCGGTCCATTGGCTGTGGTGGTCGCGGGATTGATGATCGGTAACCATGGTCGACGGTACGCGATGTCGGAAAAAACTGAGCGACAGCTGGATACGTTCTGGGAATTAATCGATGAGGTACTGAACGCGGTTCTGTTTTTGCTGATTGGTCTGGAAGTTCTGATCGTCACCTTTGAGTTGCCGGTACTGTTGGCTGGACTTGCAGCGATTCCGCTAGTGCTTCTGGCGCGACTGGTGGCGGTGGGTGTTCCGGTGATGGCGTTAAAGCCATTCCAGGAACATACCTCAAGCTCCATTCTGGCGTTAACATGGGGCGGGCTGAAAGGTGGCATATCCGTTGCGTTGGCATTGACGTTACCCGCAGGCCCCGAGCGGGATCTGATTTTGCCGATGGCCTACGCGGTGGTGGTATTTTCCATCCTGTTTCAAGGCTTGACGGTAAAGCGGTTTTTGGGGCGCGCGGCGGCGGAATAGCTGGTTGGTACCACCGGCTGTTAAGGAGCACGACGACTTCATCGCTCAAAATCTGGTGAATTAATCAGCGCTTCCCTAATGAAAGTCACGGGAATTGATCGGAAGTGCTTTTATGAGGTGACTCAGATCCGAGAGCTTTCCCGCCATGACATGAACAATTTCTCCCTCCCTTTCCAGAATACCTTTCACGTGCAACAGTCGCGCGGTAAGTAACGGCTTTTTTTGTCGGCGGGCGGTTTCCAGCCAGACGACGACGTTCACGTTGCCGGTTTCGTCTTCCAGGGTTACGAAGGTAACGCCGGAGGCGGAGCCGGGGCGTTGGCGGCCGGTTACCAGGCCGGCTACCTGTACGGGTATGCCGGCTTTTGTGGTTTTGAGTTGTTCGGCGCTGAGGCAGAACTGTAAGTGGCCTTGTTCCCGGAGCAGGGCCAGGGGGTGGCGCTGGAGGGTGAGGCCCTGGCTGGCGTAGTCGGCGAGGACGTTCTGGCCTTCGGTGGGTTCCGGTAGTTGGTCGCAGGTTTCCGGCTCGTAGTTTTCGTTGTCTTCTGCTGCGGAAAAAAGCCCGGCGGGTTTTTCGTGGCCCAGTAGTTGCCAGTACGCCTGGTGGCGGTTGCTGGCAAAAGCAGGCATGGCGTTGGCGCCGGCCAGCAGTTCCATTTCGCGTTGGTTGAGGCCTGCCAGGCGGCGTAGTTCGGCGGAAGATCGGTAGCCGGTTTCGGGGCGGTTCTGGCACAGGCGTTCGGCGGCGCTTGCCGGGAACCCCTGGATGATTCTCAGGCCCAGGCGTAGTTGCAGGTCAGGGCCTTCCAAGGAGTGATCCCACTGGCTGCTGTTGATGTCTGGCGGTAGTGCCACCACGTTGTGGCGTTTGGCGTCCTGTACCAGTTGTGACGGAGAGTAGAACCCCATGGGCTGGCTGTTGAGCAGGGCGCAGTAGAAGGCGGCTGGGTAGTGGCGTTTGATCCAGGCGGAGACGTAAACGAGCAGGGCGAAGCTGGCTGCGTGGGATTCCGGGAAGCCGTAGCCGCCGAAGCCGCAAATTTGCAAATAGAGGCGTTCGGCAAAGTCGGCATCGTGGCCGCGTGCAAGCATGCCGTTGATGAGTTTTTCCCGGAACGGGGTCATGTCGCCGTGGGATTTCCAGGCGGCCATGGCGCGGCGGAGCTGGTCGGCTTCGCCGGCCGTGAAGCCGGCAGCGACCATGGCCAGCTTGATGACCTGCTCCTGAAAAATGGGTACTCCCAAGGTGCGTTCGAGCACGTTGCGGATGGCGTCGTTGGGATAATCCACCGGTTCCAGTCCGTGTTTTCGGCGCAGGTAGGGATGTACCATGTCGCCCTGAATGGGACCGGGGCGAACGATGGCAACTTCGATCACCAGGTCGTACCAGGTTTCGGGTTTCAGTCTGGGCAACATGTTGATCTGGGCGCGGGATTCCACCTGGAATACGCCGATGCTGTCGCCTTTTTGCAGCATGTTGTAGGTGGCCCGGTCTTCCTGGGGAATGTCCTGCATGCGAAAGGGCAGGCCTTTTTGTTGGCTGATCAGCTCCAGAGCTTTGCGAATGGCCGTGAGCATGCCTAATGCGAGGACGTCCACTTTCATCAGGCCCAGGCTTTCCAGGTCGTCTTTGTCCCACTGGATAACGGTTCGGTCGGCCATGGCGGCATTTTCGACCGGTACCAGCTCGGACAGCGGCCCGGAGCTGATCACAAAGCCGCCCACGTGCTGGGACAGATGGCGGGGGAAACCGAGCAGGGTGTTGACCAGGGTAAAGAACCGGTCGGCGACTTTGGGATTGCGGGTCAGGCGTTTATCGAGAATCTGCTGGCGCCAGTTGGTGGCTCTATCGCGCCAGTCGATGCCTTCCAATAGCTGTTCCACCAGTGCCGGATCAAATCCGAGAGCCTTGCCAACATCGCGGATGGCGCTGCGGGGGCGGTAGCGGATAACCGTTGCCGCCAGTGCGGCTCGCTCCCGACTGTACCGCCGGTAGATATACTGGATAACTTCTTCCCGGCGTTCGTGTTCAAAATCCACGTCGATATCCGGCGGTTCGTTTCTGTCTTTGGATATAAAGCGTTCAAACAGCAGGTCTACCTGGGCCGGATTTACTTCGGTAATGCCCAGGCAATAACACACTGCGGAGTTGGCGGCAGAACCCCGGCCCTGGCAGAGAATGCTGCGGCTGCGGGCAAAGACAACAATGTCGTGGATGGTGAGGAAGTAGTGCTCGTACTTCATTTCGGAAATCAGCCCCAGCTCTTTTCGGATCAGGGCCTGAACAGACAGTGGAGTGCCTTCCGGGTAACGCTGCCGTTCGCCTTCCTGAGTTAACCGTTTCAGATAAGCCGCCGGGGTTTCTCCCTCCGGTACAAGGTCCGGAGGGTATTCGTAGCGCAGACTGCCGGGTTCGAAGGTGCACTGTTGGGCAATGCGCAAAGATTCTTGTAGCCAGGATTCGGGAAATAAACGTTGCAGGACCGGTAGCGGGCGCAGGTAACGTTCACCATTCTGAAACAGGCAGTGGCCGGCATTTTCCAGGCTGGCGTGATTGCGCAGAGCGGCGAGTACGTCCTGCAAGGGCTGGCGCTCCCGGCTGTGCATGTGAACTTCGCCGGTGGCGGTAATCGGGCAGCGCAGGTGTTCAGAAAGCCAGCGAGCCCGGGCCAGTTGCTGTTCCTCGCTGGATTCCAGGGTGCGGGTGGCTGCAATCCAGAGGCGATGCTCAAATAGTCGGAGTAACCATTCGCCACAGGCCAGAGCCTGGTCCGCGTCGGCTTGCACCGGTGAGGGCGGTAGCCACAGGCACAGGCAGTCATCCATAGCATGTGTTTCTACATCGTTATGGAATAGCTGATACTGGCCTTTTTCTGCCCGGCGACGAGCGGTGGTTATAAGCTGGCAGAGCTGACCATAGCCTTTTCGGGTACGAGCCAGAAGAATAAACCGGGGGGTACTGGCACTGGGCGGAGCGTCGTCCAGCTCAAACCAGCTCCCGGTAATCAGCTTTACGGGGCTCTCTTTCAATGCCGCCCATGCACGGGGTATACCCGCCACAGAGCAGGCATCGGTGATCGCCAGCGCGGTATATCCAAGCTCTGCGGCGCGTTCCGCAAGCTCATGAGGATGAGACGCCCCGGTCAGGAAGGTGAAGTTGCTGAAACAGAACAGCTCGGCGTAAGACGGTTCACTCATCAGCCAAACCATCCATGAACGAACCAGCCTTCCCGAACGTCACGGAACACCCAGGCTAACTGGCCATTATTCAGTTGAGCAATGTAATAATCCCGATGGACCCGCTGGCCGTCCCACCAGCCACCGCTGATCCGCTCCGGGCCGGTAAACCATGCTTGCGGGATTTCCGTAAGTGGTTGCGGCCCTCGTAGAAGCCATAAGGGGCGTTGAGGCAGTTGGCTGGCCTTTGTTTTCATAACACGGCTTGTACGTTGCACTTCTGACGCGCTCCAGGCTCGTTCGGGCCGGTGATCTGCCTGGGGTGCAAGCTGTTTCAGGGCGTTTTCCCCAAGTCTTGCCTGCAGTCGGCTCATCAGAGTGTGCCAGGCTTCGTTCAGGTCCTGGCTTTCGCCCAGCAGATCCTGTCCGCCGGAGGCTTCCCGTCCAAGAAACCGCTTAACAGTCAGGCGCAGCGATACAACCGGAGCTTGCAATGGCTGGTGCTCAAATCGCAGGCTGATCAGATTGAGAAACGCTTCCGCCCGGTGCTCCGGGCCGGATGTGCGGATGCGCAGGCGCGTTGGTTCAGCGTGCCGGTGGCGGAGCACTAGCAGTAAGCAGTCGGTATCCTGCTGGCGCCAGCACAGATCCTTTTCCAGCTCAGAAAGTATGCGCTGCAATGGGAACAGCAGCCCCTGTGATTGTTCAATGTCCTGCACAAAATCTGCTTGCTGTCGGAAGTAATGGGGTGGTTGCCAGGGGGCTTGAGGGTCGGGCCTGGAGCCCTGGATTTTCTGGATATACGCCAGGGTTTCCGGGGACAGCCGGCGCGCCATCTCTGCTGGCGGTAAACTGAATACCTCTCCGAGAGTATTCAGTCCAAGCCGTTGCAGGCGCGTGCAGGTGCGTTCGTCAAACTCTGCAGCCAGTAGCGGCATCTGACCAAGGGTTTGGAGAATACAACCTTTATCGGACGAGCACTCTCCCTTGCCGTTACGTGCAATCAGGCGGGCGGCCAATGGTGTGTGACCAATACCTGGCCAAGCGGTAAGCTGGCGCTCATGCAGCACTTCTTCTACTGTCTGCCATACAGCAGAAAGACCACCGTACAACCGTTGCAAGCTGCCTATTTCAGCTAACAGGCCGTTTGGTGGAACCAGAACAATATGCGCTGCATAGCGGTACAGCCAGCGGGCCTGGTCTTCCAGAATCCGGGCCTCCTGCTGCTGATCTGCTCTTACTATGCCCAGCTCGGGCACCAGGCTGACTGCTGTTTTCAGGCGCATGCCAGCGCCCACGCCCAGATCCCGGGCAGCGGGGCAGGCCTGTATCACTCTTTGTCCGGAACCCTCCACAATCACCAGCGCAGCCACGTTTTCACCGGAACGGCGAATGTGGTCCAGCAGCAAGTGAGGGAAGTGCAGATACAGCCAGAGCATGGAGAATTACCGGGTTGATGCAGGCCAGGGGCCTTGAACCACACGAGGTGCTTCACGATGAAACAGGCCCGCCCGGTGAACCATCGCAAGCGAGCAGCCCTGACCGGGCCAGCTGCCGCGGCGCTTCACAATATTTATTTTCAGCCCTTGCTGGTCGCCTGGCTCGAGCTCAAGACGTAAGGCTGCAGGGGAGTTCTGCCCGGCATAGTGGCGCTCACGAAAAAGCACGCAAACGTTACTGCCGGCTTCGGCGGCCAACTGTAAACGCCGAATTTCGCGGGTCGCCAGTTTCCCGGGCCAGGCCATCACCAGGCCGGTGACTGGAGAACGCAGGCAGTTTTCCAGCGTCCACAGAAAATCGCCTTTATCTTCTGTATGGATCATGATCACCTGATTCAGGTTGATGTCTCCCCGAGCCAGTGCCGGAGCGTAGGGCGTGTGCGGAGGGTTTAGCCAGAATACGGTTTTACCGGCCTGCGATAGCCGCTGCATTAGTGGCATTAACAGAGTCAGCTCACCAATACCGGGCGCATCCAGCAGGCATTCGCTCAAAGCGCCCCGGGGCCAGCCGATGCCTCCAAGCTGGTTGTCCAGGGCCTGATAGCCAGTTAGCTCCGCCGGCTGAGTGGTTTTGTTGTGTTTGTGCCCCTGCCAAACACGGGCATCCTGCATTAGCGTGTTAAGAAGCTCGCTCATGGTGCAATCTCGGAATACTGTTTAAATATACAGTATTCCGAAGTAGGCCTGATTTCAAGAAGTTGGTTGATAAATTGAGTAACCGAACCCATGCTGTATCAGGTGTGACGGTAAAAAATCTGGATATAAACTCGGAGGTTATGCATGAGTGGACTGACTGATCAGCACTGTGAAGCTTGTAATGCGGATGCTCCCAAGGTAACCGATGAAGAAAGACGCACGCTGCACAAAGACGTTCAGGACTGGAGCATCCTTAAAGTGGACGGCGAAGAACAATTACGCCGAGTGTTTAAATTCAGGAACTTTGTTCAGGCCCTGGCTTTTACCAACAGGGTTGGTGAGTTGGCGGAGGCTGAAGATCATCACCCGGCTATCCTTCTGGAGTACGGCAAGGCGACCATAAGCTGGTGGACCCATAAGATCGGCGGCTTGCACAAAAACGATTTCATCATGGCAGCGAGAACGGATTCCGCTTACGGCGATATGCAGTAAACTGGCTTACCGCTGCTCATCGTCTGCTTTTTCCTGCGCATCGAGCTCTGCTTTACGCTTGCGGATCTTATCCATTTTGTCTTTCGGGATATGCATACTGTTGGCAGAGTCGCGCAGTATGACAAGGCTGCCTACAATCAGGATCACGGCAACGAGCAGAAAAATCCATCCTATCATTGGCATACGTCAGGCTCCCTTGTTGTTGGAGTGGTTTTCTTTATGGTGGGGTATCCCAGCCAGGTTGGCGGAACACACCATCCCCTATCAAGCATTATGGCTGTGTCTGCCGAAAACAGGAGTGCTATCAGGTGGTAAAACTATTACAGATCGATTTTCCGTTCACTGGCGGACCGGTCTAAGGATCCGATTTCAGCACAGGCAGGTTCATCAGCAAACAAGCAGCAATCAAGGAGCCCGTAAATATGAGCGATTCCAGCTACATCCCGCCCAAAGTCTGGAAGTGGGAGTCTGCAAGCGGTGGCGCTTTTTCAAATATCAATCGCCCCATTGCGGGCCCTACTCACGAGAAAGAGCTGCCGGTCGGCAAGCATCCTTTCCAGCTCTATTCGCTGGCTACACCAAACGGTGTAAAAGTCACGATTATGCTGGAGGAGTTGCTGGAACTGGGTATCAGTGAGGCTGAATACGACGCCTGGCTGATCCGCATTAACGAAGGCGAGCAATTCGGTAGCGGGTTTGTGGGTGTTAACCCTAACTCCAAGATTCCAGCGCTGCAGGATCGCACTCAGGACCCTGCTGTTCGAGTGTTTGAGTCGGGCTCCATTTTGCTTTATCTGGCGGAAAAGTTTGGTCGGTTTCTGCCTGCGGATCCGGTTGCCCGTACCGAGACACTTAACTGGTTGTTCTGGCAGGTGGGCAGTGCGGCGTTTGTCGGCGGCGGTTTCGGACACTTCTTTGCCTATGCGCCCGAAAAGTACGAATATCCGATTAACCGCTATACCATGGAAGTCAAACGGCAGCTGGATGTGCTGGACCGCCAGTTGGCCAATAACCGGTATGTTGCCGGCGATGAATACACCATTGCGGATATGGCCATCTGGCCCTGGTATGGCGCGCTGGTAACCAATAAGGTTTACGATGCGGCCGAGTTTCTTGAAGCGCACACCTATACTAATGTAATGCGTTGGGCTCTGGAGCTTAAAGATCGGCCAGCTGTACAGCGCGGACGAATGGTGAACCGCGCTTGGGGCGAACCCGAAAGCCAGCTTCATGAACGCCACGACGCGAGCGATTTTGAGCACAAAACCCAAGACAAGCTTGCAGGGGCCCCTGACGACTCCTGATTCATCACCTTTTTCAGTCCAGGCTTCCTGATGAGTTCTGAAATTGTCTACATTGTTGGTTTGACCACACTTGCCGGTATCTGTATTCCCCTTGGCGGATTACTGGCAAGTGTTGAACGCATCGGCCCCAACTGGTTGGAACAGGAGTTTCGGCACTTCCTGATCGCTTTGGGCGGTGGCATTTTGCTTGGTGCCGTGACCATTGTGCTGATACCGGAAGGGCAGTCGAGCATTGGTGACTCGTTCTGGGCCATACCCGCCATAATTGCCGGTGGTGTGTTGTTTTTCTGGATCGAACGAATGCTAGGTGTTCATCACAGGGAATCACCACAGTTAATGGGCGTGATGCTGGATTTTGTGCCGGAAGCTGCTGCTCTGGGTGGGCTAATTATAGTTAACCCAAGCCTTGCGCCCTTGATGGCCGTGCTGATTGCCATGCAAAACCTGCCTGAAGGGTTTAACGCCTACCGTGAGTTTCGTTGCAAGCCAGGTTATACCCCGAAAAAGACTCTGGCAGTGATGACAGGCCTTGCAGCGGCTGGGCCCATTGCAGGGCTTCTGGGGTATTTTTTCCTGTCCGGGCAGCCTGTGGTTCTGGGAACCATCATGCTGGTGGCATCGGGAGGAATTCTGTACCTGATTTTTCAGGATATTGCGCCCCAGTCCCGGTTGGACAAGCACTGGGGGCCTCCGCTTGGCGCGGTGATCGGTTTTTGCCTGGCGCTGTTCAGCGACATGCTGGTTACGCAGGCCTGAGGCCTGAAAGAGAACCCCTGGAGAGAACTCAGGCGATTTCTCGGGCAGCCTCTTTGTGAAGGATTTTTTCAATATCTTCCGCTGATAGGTTTTCCTTCTTGAGCGCAGCTTTTGCCAGAGCTTCAAGCTGACCCCTGTGATCCGTCAGGAATTCGATGGTGGCTTTTTCCATGGCCAGAAGTTCTGACTGAATTTCAGCGTCAATCAGCTCCGCCATCTTCTCGCTGTATTCACGTTGCGAGCCCATCTCACGGCCCAGGAATACGTGCTCCTCGCCGATGCTCAGGCCCACCGGGCCGATCTTTTCGTTCATGCCCCACTGGCCGATCATGCGGCGGATGAGTTTGGTGGCTTCCTTGAGATCGTTCTGGGCGCCGGTGGTTACTTCTCCGTAGATAATCTTTTCTGCGGAGCGCCCGCCGAGCATCACTTTGATGCGATCTCTGAGGTAGCTTTCGGAGTAGTTGTAGCGATCCTCCTTTGGCGTTTGCTCAGTAACGCCCAGAGCCATGCCGTGGGGAATGATCGTGACCCGGGTGAGGGGGTCGGCCTTTGGCATGTAATAAGCCATGATGGCGTGACCGCTCTCGTGGTAAGCCACCACTTCCCGTTCTTCCGGCGACAGCCTTGCGTCACGTTTCTCACCCAGAACGATGCGGTCCCGGGCAATCTCGAAACAGAGGGCCGTAACTTCTTTGAGATTTTCCCGGGCGGCTGTCAGAGCGGCTTCGTTCACCAGATTTTTCAGGTCGGCGCCGGAAAAGCCAATGGTGCGGGCCGCCAGTTGTTCCAGATCTACGTCTGTTGCCAGGGGCACTTTGCGTGCGTGCACTGCAAGGATGGCATCCCGTGCATCCTTGTGTGGAAGGTCCAGGGTGATTTTGCGGTCAAAGCGGCCAGGCCGGAGCAGGGCACTGTCCAGAACGTCCGGGCGGTTGGTGGCAGCCAACACAAGAATGTTTTCGTGGGATTCGAAGCCGTCCATTTCCGTAAGAATCTGGTTCAGAGTTTGCTCCCGCTCATCGTTGCCGCCACCCAAGCCTGCGCCACGGGCGCGACCGATTGCGTCCAGTTCATCAATGAAAACCAGTGCCGGTGCTTCCTTGCGGGCATTCGCAAACATGTCCCGAACCCTTGAAGCGCCCACGCCCACAAACATCTCGATAAACTCCGAGGCGCTCACGCTGAAAAAGGGTACTTCCGCCTCTCCGGCAATGGCGCGGGCAAGCAGGGTTTTACCTGTACCCGGCGGGCCTACCAGAAGAACGCCTTTGGGCATGGATGCACCCAAAGCCCGGTACTTTCCCGGCGACTTCAGGAAGTCGATAATCTCCGCGATTTCCCGCTTGGCCGATTCAATGCCGGCCACGTCATTCAGCGTTGTGGTGGAGGTTTCTTTCTCCGCCCGACGGGCTTTCGACTGGCCGTGATTAAACATGCCGCCACCCTGCATCATGCGTTTCTGGGCGGATCCCCAGAACCAGTACATCAACGCCAGCAGCAATATCCAGGGCAGGAAGCCACGAATCAGTTCCTGCCACCACAGCAGTCCCGAAGACTGGGCCCGGATGGTGATATCGTGGGCCTCCAGCAAAGTGAGCAGTTCCGGGTCATCCATGGGTGGCCGGATCGTGTTGAATCCGGGGCTTGAGCCCTGTGAGGTGTCACCGGAGCTCAGGGAAGTTCGGCCCTGATCGCTGAACAGGCCGGTTATAGTCTCTTCCTTGAGTGTTACCTCAGAGATCTGGTTGTTGGTGACGGCGGTTTTGAATTCGGAGTAGGCCATTTCCTGAAGTTTTGGAGTGCTACTGTCCTGTAGCCACATAAACGCCAGGAAGATGGCAGCGCTGAGCCAGAGAAATGAATACTGCTTGGGTATCTCCGGCTTTTGATCAGCCGATGGTGTCTGCTTTTCGGAATTGTTGGAAGTGGTCATTTTGATCTTCGGTTATCCTCCGTATCTACCGTTGCCTCTGCCCATGGGTCAGTACCCCATGGCTGAAGAAGTGCTGCGCCTCGGATCTGCGCCGCCGTACAGCGTGCCGTCTTCTCCAATCATGATACTCTGAATGGCTCCCATAGCCGAACTGGTCGCCACTTTGTGGCCACGGCTTTCCAGCAATCGCACGGTGTCCGCACTGATGCCTTGTTCGATGCGGATTTGATCCGGGAGCCATTGGTGATGGATGCGGGGCGCGTTGACGGCTGTCTGTATGTTCATGCCATGATCGATCACGTTCATGATGACCTGCAGAGTGGTGGTGATAATGCGTGAACCTCCCGGGCTACCGGTTACCAGAAAGTTGCGCTCGCCTTTGCGAACGATGGTCGGCGACATGGAGCTGAGCATGCGTTTGCCGGGTTCCACTTTGTTTGCCTCGCCGCCAATCAGGCCGTAGGCATTGGGCACGCCCGGCTTGGCGCTGAAATCGTCCATTTCGTTATTGAGCAGAAAGCCGGCCCCTTGCACGGTAATGCCCGAGCCGTAACTGAAGTTGATGGTGTAGGTGTTCGATACGGCATTGCCCCATTTATCGACAACCGAAAAATGCGTGGTTTCCGGGCTTTCGTAGCCTTGGGGTTGGCCGGGACGAATCTCGCTTGCCGGGCGTGCCTTGTCAGGCTTGATGCCTTGTCGCAACTCCTCAGCATAAGATTTACTGGTCAATCCTTTTAAGGGCACGTCTACATAATCTGTATCGCCCAAATACTCTGAGCGGTCGGCATAAGCCAGCTTCATGGCTTCGGCCATGTAGTGAACCGTATCGGCCGAATTGTGGCCAAGCTCTGAAATAGGAAAGCCTTCAAGAATATTCAGTATCTGCACAATATGAGCGCCGCCAGAGGAGGGCGGTGACATGGAATAGATGTCGTAGCCCCGGTAGTTTCCATGCACCGGAGTGCGCACAACCGGCTGGTAGTCTTCAAGATCCTTCCGGGTGATGAGGCCTCCATGCCTTTCCATTTCTTCAACAATCAGCTGTGCGGTTTCACCCTGGTAAAAACCTTTTACGCCTTCATCTGCGATACGCTGCAGGGTATCTGCCAGTGCCGGCTGGCGAAAGCGCTCACCGGCTTGCCAGGCCGAGCCGTCTTCTTTGTAAAACGTCGCCTGAGTTGCGGGCCAGCGCTGAAGTCGTTCCCGCGCCTGTTCAAGACCTTCGCTGAAGCGTTGTGGAACGATAAAACCGTCCCGGGCGAGTTTGATGGCGGGCGCCAGTGCCTGTTTCAGGGGCAGGGTGCCGTGGCGTTCCAGTGCCATGGCAAGGCCGGCAACGGTGCCGGGAACGCCGGCGGCCAGGTGGGTAAATCGGCTGCGGTTCTGAACCACCTCGCCAGATTCATCCTGATACATGGATTCGGTGGCGCCAGAGGGTGCTTTTTCCCGATAATCGATGGCTTCCGGTTCGGAGCCATCGCCTTTTGATATCAACATAAAACCACCGCCACCGATGTTTCCGGATCTCGGCTGGGTGACGGCCAGCGCGAACCCGGCGGTTACTGCGGCATCCACTGCGTTGCCGCCGTTTTTCAGTACGTTTAATGCTACTTCTGTGGCCAGAGTGTGGCTGGTTGCCACCATGCCGTTACTGGCGTTGGCGGGGTGAAACCGCTCGCCTTCAAGGATGGCCTGGCTGAAAACCGGCGCTGCAAGGGTTGTAAGGCATACGCTCAGTACCAGTGCGCGCAAGGCGCTTGAGTGGCCAGTGAGGCGGGTTTTCCATGATTGCTGGTGCAGGCCTCTGTCCATGTCTCCATTCCTCGTTTCTGATGTTCATATAGGCTATGATAGCCCGTCATTTTATCCGGTGCGTACCGCAAACCCTGGTACCTGATCCGACTGCCGCTTCCGGCAATGGTTTCCGGCGTACCTGCTTTCCCGTTTGTCAGTTAAGGAAAGGCTTTCATGGAGCATACCTACCGTCTTGTGATTTCCTGCCCGGATGGGGTCGGAATTGTCGCCAAGGTGAGTAATTTTCTGTCTACCTACAATGGCTGGATAACCGAAGCAAGCCACCACTCCGATACTCATAGTGGCTGGTTTTTCATGCGTCACGAAATCAAAGCCGAGTCCATCCCGTTTGGCCTTGAGCAGTTCCGTGCTGCATTTGCGCCGATTGCCCGGGAATTCGACATGCACTGGCATATCGCCGATTCGGCCCAGCCCAAAAAAGTGATC
>TARA_R110002096_G_scaffold96456_2_pt1 | contig 40438 bp, 33 predicted proteins | sample TARA_R110002096 | Tara Oceans TARA_R110002096 (sample SAMEA4397295) | marine metagenome | biome: Polar Biome; feature: [DCM] deep chlorophyll maximum layer (ENVO:01000326); material: water (ENVO:00002006), including particulate matter (ENVO:01000060) such as... | depth 35 m
CATGCGTCACCGCTACGACGCCCTCGGTAAGATCCGCATCCTGGCGTTCACCGACGCCGATGCGATGGCGAACCACCAGTGGGAGTCGCACTTCATCACCGAAGAATGCACCGCCTGCTCGATCTGCGAACGCGTCTGCCCGACGAACGCGATCTCGGCCGGCGAGCGCTACATGATCGACCCCTCGCTCTGCATCAACTGCAGCGTGTGCGGCGTGTACTGCCCGTTCGACGCGATCGACGACAACGACGAGGTGCTCGTCGCGAAGATCAAGCCGAAGCAGGTGCCCAAGGCGTACGTCATCGAGGACCTCTGCACCGGTTGCGAGTTCTGCGTCGACGTCTGCCCGTTCGAGGCGCTCGAGATGGTCCCGCTCGTCGAGGGCTCGATCCATCCGCTGCCCCAGACCAGCCAGATCGCCGCCGTCATCGACAAGAACTGCGTGTCGTGCAAGCTGTGCGAACAGGTCTGCATCAAGGACGCGGTCCAGGTACCGCGCCCCCACCAGTTCGAGGACATCGGCATGTCCTTCATGAGCTACCTGACCGACGACCACTAGTCGGTCACGGTCCCAAGCGAACGGCCCCGCAGCGAGTGATCGCTGCGGGGCCGTTCGCTTGGGATCGCAGCTCGCACGACTCCCTTGAATCTAATCCTCGCCGTCGACCTCGATCTTGCGATCGGTGCCGTCGAGGCCTTTCAGGTGGATCTGCTGCAGCACGCTGGCCGGCACGACCGTGCCCTTGCCATATCGCTTGCGCAGCTTGTCGATGCTCTCGGTCGCGCGCGCCAGCTTCTTGGAGGACTCGAGCCATTGATCGCGCGAGTTGGGTGTGCCGTTGAACAAGGTCTCCTGGACGGCGGTGCGCACGTCCTCGAGGCGGCTGACCTGGACACCCAGCAGGCGCAGCGCACCGGGCTCGATCTTCTCGAGCAGGCCGCGGGCGACCGTGTACAGGCGCGGGCCGAGGTTCGTCGCGACGTCCAGCGTCTTGGTGCGCGTGATCGTGCGGAAATCGGCGTAGCGCGCCTTCAGGGTCACGGTGCGACCGCGCAGGCCCTTGTCCCGCAGGTAGAACGCGACCTCCTCGCAGAACGACAACAGGATCTGCTGCAGCTCCTCGCGGTCCGATATGTCATCGACGAACGTGCGCTCCATGCCGTGCGACTTCTCCTCGCGGCGCGGCGACACGCGGCGCGGATCGATGCCGTGCGCCAGGTCGTGGATCCACAGTCCCGAGGCGCCGAACTCGCGGCCGACCTCGGCACGATCGCGCGAGGCCAGATCGCTGACGGTGCGCACGCCCATGCCCTCGAGTCGCTTCGCGGTGCGCGGACCGACGCCGAAGATCTTGCGCACGGGCAAGGGATCCAGGACCTCGCGCACCTCCATCTTCTGGATGACGCGAAAACCATCGGGCTTGTCGAGATCGCTGGCGAGCTTCGCCAGGAACTTGGTCGGGGCGACGCCGACCGACGCGACCAGATTGGTCTCGCGCAGGATGTCGGCCTTGATGCGCTTGCCGACTTCGATCGCATCGCCGAACAGCCGCTCGGAACCGGCGATGTCCAGGAACGCCTCGTCGAGCGACAGCGGTTCGACCATCGGCGTGTAGCGGCGGAAGATCGCCATGATCTGGCGGCTGACGCGCGTGTACTTGTCGAAGTCCGGCGGCAGGATGACCAGGTCCGGGCAGAGTTGCCGCGCCTGGGCCGAGGGCATCGCGGAGTAGATGCCGAACTTGCGCGCCTCGTAGCTGGACGCCGAGATCACGCCGCGCCGCGTGGCGGGTCCTCCGACGCACACCGGCAACCCCGCGAGCGAGGGGTTGTCGCGCACTTCCACGGACGCGTAGAAGGCGTCCATGTCCACGTGCAGGATGGTCAGTCCGGATTCGGAGGGCATACGGGTGGCGCGGATCCGGTCTCGAGGGTCGAGTCCAGTGGCGCCGGGGGGATAGGGCGAGCGGGCTCCTCGATTCCGGGAGTCCTGGCCGCGATCGGGGGGAATCGCGGGGAAAGATCGTGCCCCGACCGCCCAGGACCGTCAACCGAGACCGCCCCCACGGGTTGCGGTTCGAGACTGTGCCTCTACCCTATTCGGCCCCGGCCTCAGCTGGACCTCCCCTTGGGGCTCCCCAGGGGTGCCTCCCGAAGGAAGACTGGGGCGAACTTCCCATGCGATTCGAACGCGTACGACTCGAAGGGCTCGGCCGAGCCCTGGCCGACGAGATCACGACCTCCGAGCAATTGGAGGCGCGACTCGAGCCGAGCTATGCGCGGTTGGGCCTCTCGCCCGGTCGCCTGGAGTTGATGAGCGGCATCCGCGAACGCCGCTTCTTCCCGAAGGGCACGCGCCCCAGCGCGATCGCGACGGCCGCCGCCGAGGACGTGTTGCAGCGCACCGGATTCGACCGCTCGCGCATCGGCCTGTTGATCCATGCATCGGTGTGCCGCGACTTCCTGGAGCCCGCGACGGCGTCGGTCGTGCACGGCGCGCTCGGACTGTCGCCCGCGTGCATGGCCTACGACCTGTCGAACGCGTGCCTCGGCGTGGCGAACGGCATGGTCGTCGCGGCGCAGGCTCTCGAAGCCGGCACGATCGATGCGGCGCTGATCGTCAGCGGCGAGGACGGTCGCGACCTGATCGACGAGACGATCGCGCACGTCAATGCCATTCAGGATGGTCGCGTGCTGCGCAAGGCGTTGAAGCAGGCGTACGCCTCGCTGACGATCGGCGGTGGTGGCGCGGCGGTGCTGCTGACGCGCGAGGGCATCGGCACATCGAACCATCGCTTGCTCGGAGCCACGGCCCGCGCCGCGACCGAACACGTCGGCCTGTGCGAGGGCGACACGAAGGGCACCTCGGGTCCGTTGATGGAAACGGACTCCGAAGCGTTGCTGCAAGCCGGCAACGCGCTGGCCGCACGCACGTTCGAAGCGTTCCTGGACGAACAGGAATGGACGCGCGATTCGATCGACCACGTGATCACCCACCAGGTCGGCGCAGCGCACAAGAAGCTCTTGTTCAGCACGCTCGAGCTCGATCCCGCCAAGGACCACCCGACCGTCCAATTCCTCGGCAACGTCGGTTCCGCGTCACTTCCGCTGACGTTGGACCACGCGGCGACCCAGGACGGCCTCGACGCCGACTCCACCATCGCGATGCTCGGCATCGGCAGCGGCCTGCACTCCTTGATGCTCCACCTCACTTGGTGAGCCCAACACGAACATGACCTCCGAACTTCTCGACTGCGTCGTTCTCGAACCCGGAACCACTGCGACGGCCTCCGTCATCTGGCTGCATGGCCTGGGTGCCAGCGGACACGACTTTCCGCCCATCGTCTCGGAACTCGGGCTGCCCGAGGATCACGGCGTGCGTTTCGTGTTCCCCCACGCGCCGTCGATCCCGGTGACAGTCAACAACGGGATGGTCATGCCGGCCTGGTACGACATCCTGGCGATGGACTTCGATCGCAAGGTCGACGAGGCGGGCGTGCGCCGTTCGGGCGCGCACCTCGAAGCACTCATCACGCGCGAACTCGATCGCGGCATTCCCGCCAACAAGATCGTGCTGGCCGGTTTCAGCCAGGGCGGCGCGATCGCTCTGCACACGGGCCTGCGTCACGCCGAAGAACTGGCCGGCATGATGCTGCTGTCGACCTACATGGCCGCCGACTGCAACCTGGACGAGGAACGCAGCGCGGCGAACCAGAACATCCCGATCCTGCAGTGCCACGGCACCCAGGATCCGATGGTGACGATGGCGATGGGCTCGGCCGCTCGCGAGCGGATGACGGCGCTCGGATACGAGGTCGAGTGGAGCGAGTTCCCGATGGAGCACCAGGTCGTGCTCGAGGAGATCGAGGTCATGGGCGCGTGGCTTCGCCGGGTGCTGGACCTGGGCTGACCCCCAGGGGGCGGGCCTGCGACACGTGGGGCCGACCTCGCTGCCGAGGATTTCGTATTCCACGGGTGATTGGAGTGGCCCCGGGGGGCCCTGGGGGCTACAACACGCCCCTACGGATTTCAGAAATTTCTGAAATCGCGCGGAGTTCAGAGACCGCCGCCCCCGCACCGCCCATGCCTTCCAGCACGAAGCCGTCCGCCAACGCACCGACGCCGCCCTCCGAGGGATCCGGCGACGGGACGACTCTCGAGCCCGAGGTCCAGGCGGCGGAGGACCTCGCGGAGGTCTCCGAAGGTGAGTTCGCCGGACTCGACCCCGAACTCTCCGAGGAGCTCGCGACCTTCGAAGCGTTCTTCAAGAACTTCGGATTCAAGCGCATCCACGGTCGCGTGTGGGGCCTGCTCGTCCTGTCGGGTCAACCGCTGTCGAGCAAGGAGATCATGCATCACCTGCACGCCAGCACGGGCACGGTCTCGACCACGATCAACGACCTGAACGACTGGGGCGCGATCACGACCAGCTTCGACACCGATCGCCGTTGCAACCTGCACATGGCCGTCGGCAACACGCTGTCGATCGTCGCCACCGTGCTGCGCCGCCGCGAGCAGGTCGCGTTCACGCGCTTCAAGGAAGGCATGACGCGCGCGCTCGGTCACGTGCAAACGCGCCACGGCAAAGCCGACCCGCGCGCGCTGACGCTCAAGTCGATCCTGTCCACCTGCGAGATCGCCGACGCGGTCATGCAGCTCGTGTTCTCGTCGGTCGGCAGCGCGCTCGGCGATCCGCAGAGCCTGCTCAGCCGGGCCGTCGGCGCCGCGCTCAAGATGGGCGGCGGTGTTTCGAACAAGGTCCTCCAGGTCGCCGCTGGCAAGCGCGACGAGGACGAGAGCGAGGAGGCCAAGGATGCGTGATCGTCAACGCATCGTCGTCACCGGCATCGGCCTGACCTCGCCCAACGGCAACTCGCTGGCCGAGTTCCGTTCGAACCTGCTGAACGGGGTCTCCGGCGTGAAGCCGTGGGAGATCCGTCACTTCGGCCCCACCGTCGCGGGCATCTGCGACTTCGAGGCCACCAAGTACCAGAAGCGCAAGGCGCTGCGCCGCGGCACGCGTGCGGGTTCCATCGCGATCTACTGCGCGAACGAGGCGCTCAACGCTTCGGGCCTCGACCTCGAGACGCTCGGCCGCGATCGCGTCGGCGTCTACGTCGGCACGACCGAGCACGGCAACGTCGAGACCGAGAACATGATCCACGAGGTCAGTCAGTTCGACTTCGACCTCTCGTACTGGTCGCACCACCACAACCCGCGCACGGTCGCCAACAACCCGGCGGGCGAGGTCACGCTGAACCTGGGCATCCACGGCCCCCACTACTGCGTGGGCGGAGCCTGTGCCGGTGGCAACCTGGGCATCATCCAAGGCGCCCAGATGCTGCAACTGGGCGAGGTCGACGCGGCCATCTGCGGTGGCGTCTCCGAGTCGATCCACACGTTCGGCATCTTCGCCAGCTTCAAGTCCGAGGGCGCGCTCGGCGAGCACCCGGACCCGACGAAAGTGTCGCGCCCGTTCGATCAGGACCGCAACGGCATCGTCGTCAGCGAAGGCGGCTGCCTGTACATGCTGGAGCGTCTCGAGGACGCGGAGGCGCGTGGCGCGAAGATCCTGGCCGAGGTCGCCGGTTGGAAGGTCAACAGCGACGCCAAGGACTTCGTCCTGCCCCACCCGGAGCGCCAGGAACAGTGCATGCGCGGCGCGCTCGACAACGCGGGCATCGCACCCGGCGAGGTCGGCATCGTGAACACGCATGCGACCTCGACGCCGCTCGGCGACATCCAAGAATGCGAGGCGGTCGCCAAGGTCTTCGCGGACGCAGGCAACGTCTCCATCAACAACACCAAGAGCTTCATCGGTCACACGATGGGCGCGGCCGGCGCGCTCGAGCTGGCCGGCAACCTGCCGTCGTTCACCGACGGCGTGGTGCATCCGACGATCAACGTGGACCGGCTCGATCCGGCCTGCGACGTCCCGGGCCTCGTGCTCGGAACCCCGCGCGACGTCGGTCGCGTGGACCACATCCTGAACCTGTCGTTCGGGATGATCGGCATCAATTCGGCCGTCGTCCTGCGACGTCCCGAGGCGTGACCCCCGCGCCCACCGCCAACAGCCTGCCCACTCGTACACCCTTCTCGATCCCCCACCCAGTCATGACCCACGAAGAGACCGTCCTTGCTGTCAAGGACATCATCGCCACCATCGCGCCCGACGAAGAGCTCGACGGCCTGAACCTCGACGATCCGCTCCGGGACCAGATCGAGCTCGACTCGATGGACTTCCTCGACATCGTGATGGAGCTGCGCAAGCGCTACGGCGTGCAGGTTCCGGAGGACGACTACAAGGAGCTCAACACCTTGCAGGGCTGCGCCAACTACCTGTCGCCGCTGCTCGAGGGCAAAGAGCTCAAGCTCGGGGTCTGACCCCGCGCCGCCGCATCGTCGGCACCCCGCCATGGCCAAGTCGCCCACCTTCGATCGATACGACACCGTCGTGATCGGTGCGGGCATGTCCGGCCTCGCCGCGGGGATTCGACTCTCCCAAGCGGGTGGTCGCGTGGCCGTTCTGGAGCGTCATTCGCTCTGGGGCGGCCTCAACTCGTTCTACAAGAAGAACGGTCGGCGCTGGGACGTCGGACTGCACGCGCTGACGAATTTCGTGCCCAAAGGCCAGCGCGGGCATCCGCTGTCCAAGGTCCTGCGCCAGCTGCGCGTGCCGTACGACGCCCTGCAGCTGGGTGAGCAGAAGGGCTCGCGCACGGTGTTCCCCGATGCCCAGCTGCGCTTCTCGAACGACTTCGAACTGCTGCGCAGCCAGGTGCACGAGGCGTTCCCCGCGCAAGCTTCCGGCTTCGACGCGCTCGCGGCCGCTGTCGCCGCGACGCCGATCGGGACCGGGGACGATCAGGCGTCCGCGCGTGCGTACCTCAGGACGTTCGTGGACGACGCGCTGCTGATCGACCTGCTGCTGCACCCGCTGCTCTGGTACGGCTCGCCGACGCCGATGGACATGGACCACGCCGGCTTCGTCGTGCTGTGGAAGAGCGTCTACGAGGAGGGCTTCGCGCGCCCCGCCGGAGGCATGCGTCCTTTGCTCGACGTACTACGTGCGCGACTGGCGGACGAGGGCGGTGAGCTGCGCACCAACTGCGGGGTCGCGGCCATCGTGCACGGTTCGCACGGAGTCACCGGCGTGCAGCTCGAGGACGGCAGCGAGCTCGAGACCCAGCGCGTGTTGTCGTCCGCAGGCTGGGTCGAGACGATGGCGCTGTCGGGCACGTCGAGCGCCGCGATCGAGGACGAAGCCGGTCGCATCTCGTTCGTCGAGTGCTGCGCCAAGCTCGACACGAAGCCGAGCGACCTGGGTCACGACGACACGATCGTCTTCTACAACCTCGCGCCCACCACCATCTACGACGTGCCCGCGACCGGGCACCTCGAACTGCGCAGCGGTGTGTTGTGCTGCCCCGACAACTACGCGAACCAGGTGCCCGACCCCGAGGGCACCGCGCGCATCACCGTGCTCGCGTCCCCGCGGCACTGGAACGGATTCGACGACGCCGCGTACGCCACCGCCAAACAAGAAGCCTTCGACGGCGCGTTCCAGGCCGTGCAGTCCTTCGCGCCGAACTTCCTGCCGCACGTCACGGTGCGCGATGCGTTCACGCCGCGCACGATCACGCACTTCACCGGCAAACGGAACGGTGCCGTTTACGGCGCGCCCAAGAAACGTCCGGACGGAGCGACGCCGATCGACGGTTTGCACCTGATCGGAACCGACCAGGGCCTGCTGGGCATCGTCGGCGCCATGATGAGCGGCATCCAGGTTGCCAACCACCACGTCCTGGCCCCCACCACGTCATGACCGCGAACCGCAAGCACTACTTCGCGGGCTCCCGCGACGGGAAGCGCCCTGCGAAACGCGACGCGTTGACCGGTGCCGCCGACGCCTACGACGTGATCGTCATCGGCTCGGGGCTCGGTGGTCTGACGGCGGCGAACATCCTGGCCCGCGCGGGGCGCAAGGTGTGCGTCCTGGAGCAGCACTACAACTACGGCGGCATGGCCACGTGGTTCAAGCGCAAGGGCGGGCACGTGTTCGACATCTCGCTGCACGGTTTTCCGATCGGGATGAAGAAGACGGTGCGCAAGTATTGGAGCCAAGGGCTCGCGGACCGCATCGTCCAACTGGACGGCATCCGCTTCGACAACCCGCAGTTCTCGTTCGACACGACGTTCACGCGCGACGACTTCACGGACAAGCTGATCACCGTCTTCGGCTGTGCCCCGTCGCAGGTCGAGGCGTTCTACGACACGCTGCGTGCGATGAACTACTACGACGACGACGGCCGCACGGTCGGCGAACTGTTCGAGGAGTTCTTCCCGGGTCGCAACGACGTGCATCGCCTGTTGATGGAGCCCATCAGCTACGCGAACGGGTCCGACATGAGCGATCCGGCGATCAGCTACGGCATCGTCTTCTCGAACTTCATGTCGAAGGGCGTGTACACGTTCACGGGCGGCACGGATCTGTTGATCCGCGAGATGAAGTCGATCCTGAACGCGAACGGCGTCGACACGTTCCACCGCGTCCAGGTCGACCGCGTGCTGGTCGAGGGGCGCAAGGTGCGCGGCGTGCTGGCCGAGGGTCGTGAGATCCGCGCCGAGGTCGTGCTGTCCAACGCGAACCTGAAGACCACGGTCGAACGCCTGGTCGGCGAGGAACACCTGGACGACGACTTCGCGGCCGGCGCGCGCGCGGTGCGCTTGAACACATCATCGACGCAGGTCTACATGGGGCTGCGCGAGGGCGAGGACCTGCCCTGGATCTCGGACCTGTTCTTCACGTCGACCCGCCCGACGTTCGACAGCCCCAGCCTGTGCGACCTGCACGGCGAGAGCCGCACCTTCAGCTTCTACTACCCGAAGGTCCGGCCGGGTTCCGATCGGTACACCGTCGTGGCGTCGATGAACGCGCGCTTCGAGGACTGGCGCGACATGGACGACGCGAGCTACGCCGTGAACAAGGAGCGCATGGAACAGGACTGTCTGAGCGCGCTCGAGGGCTACGTCCCCGGCGCCCGCGCCAAGATCGACTACGTCGAATCCGCGACGCCGCGCACGTTCGAGTTCTACACCCAACACGCCAGCGGCACGTCCTTCGGCACCAAGTTCGAAGGCCTGCCGTACTCGATGAACCTCCACCAACAGGTGGAGGGCCTCTACCACGCCGGCTCGGTCGGTATCATCATGTCCGGCTGGCTCGGCGCCGCGAACTACGGCGCCATCACGGCCAACAAGGTCGACGCCCACCTGGCCTCGCTCGCCAGTTCCGGCCTCTGAACCGAGACCCAAGACTCCATGCGATTCGAGAATCAACACGTCGTCGTCACCGGCGGGACCCGCGGACTGGGACGGGCCATGAGCCTGTCGTTCCTGGCCGAAGGCGCCGTCGTCCACGCGACCTATCGCAGCGACGCGGCCTCCGCGGACGGCCTGCGCGAAGCTGCCGGCGAGCACGCCGAACGCCTCGTGACGCACGCGGTCGACGTGACCGATGCGGCCGCGGTCGAGGCGTTCTGGGGCTCGTTCGAGGACACCCCGATCTCGGTCCTGGTGAACAACGCCGGCATCCGTCGGGATGCGCTGCTCGCCATGATGAAGCCCGAGGACTGGGACGCCGTGGTCGCCACGAACTTGACCGGCGGCTATCAGATGAGTCGCTTCGCCGTGCTGAACATGATGGGCCAGCGCTACGGTCGCATCCTGTTCGTCACGTCCCCGGCGGGACGTCAGGGCTTCGAGGGCCAGGGCAACTACGGCGCCTCGAAAGCGGGCCAGCAAGGCCTGATGCGCTCGCTCTGCAAGGAGGTCGCCAAGCGCGGCATCACGGTCAATTGCGTCAGTCCCGGCTTCGTCGCGACCGAACTGCTGAACGATCTGCCCGACGATCTGGTCAAGCAGTACAAGAAGGACATTCCGATGAAGCGCTTCGGCAAGCCTGAAGAGATCGCCAGTGCGGTCATGTACCTGGCGTCCAAGGATGCCGCGTACATCACCGGCACGACGTTGGAGGTCAGCGGTGGCCTCTAGCAGCGCGCGCGCCGCCATCGAGGCGGCCATCCCCCATCGCGATCCGTTCCTGTTCGTCACCGACGTGATCGATCGCGGCGAGGCGACCATCACGACCGAGTGGCAGGTCCCCGCCGACATGGACGTGTTCCGCGGGCACTTCCCCGGCAACCCGGTCCTGCCCGGCGTGCTGATCAGCGAGCACGTGTTCCAGAGCGCGGCGATCCTGATCTACGAGTCCGAAGCGAACACGAAGGACCTGCCCGGTACGCCCGTGCTGACGCGCATCCAGGACGCGCGCTTCAAACGCATGGTCAAGCCCGGCGAGACGTTGCGCACCGAGGTCACGATCACGGACTCGCTCAGCAACGCGCGCTTCGGCAAGGCCAAGGTGCGCTGCGAGGGCCAGACGGTCGCGACCTTGAACTTCGCGCTGGCGGTGACGCCTTGACCGACTTCCTGCAACTGGCCGGGCGCAAAGTCCTGGTCACGGGCCTCGCGAACAAGAAGAGCGTCGCGGCCCACATCGGCCAGCAGCTCGAGGCCGTCGGCGCGACGCCGATCTACATGGTGCGCACCCCCGAGCGCCGCGACGACGTCGCCAAACTGGTCGGTGAACGCGACGTGTACGTCTGCGACGTACGTCACGAGGACCAGGTCGCCCAGCTCGCCGAAGACCTCACGCGGGATCATCCCCAGCTCGACGGCATCGTCCATTCGATCGCCTTCGCGAACTACGAGGACGGCATGAAGCCGTTCCACGAGACGCGCAAGGAGCACTTCCTCGAAGCGATCGACGTGTCGTGCTACTCGCTGGTCGGCCTGTCGAACGCGCTCGCCGAGCACCTGACGCCCGGCGCATCGGTCGTCACGATCTCGATCTCGACCACCACGATGGCCGCTGAGAACTACGGCTACATGGCACCGGCCAAAGCGGCACTCGACTCGGCGGTCGTGTTCCTCGCGAAGTCCTTCGCCTCTCGGAACGTTCGTTTCAACGGTGTTCGAGCCGGCCTGCTGAAGACCCGCTCCTCCGCGGGCATTCCCGGTTACGCCGACGCGTGGCTCTTCGGAGAAGCGGCCACGTTACGTGGAAAGGGCCTGGCGACGCCTGAGGTCGCATCTACGGCGCTGTTCCTGCTCTCGCCTCGCAGTTCGGGAATCAATGCCCAGGGGCTGGTAGTCGATGCCGGTATGGGTGTAAACTACTTCGACTGCGAACTGGTGAAGCGCGCGACACGGACGGATGATCCGGCGATCGCCGAGTGACTCGGTCACATTTCCCGGGACGGTGTGTATGCGTGCGAGCGCTGCCTACGGTTGAGGCCTCACGAGCAGTCCAGGCGAGGGCGTCCCACGACAGACGCCCCTAGGGATGACGGAAGGTCCTACCCGCAACTTCCACACCCATGGCGCCAGCCTTGCCAGCCGCGCCCCCCATATCAGCATGATCGACCTAACGACGGACGCTGCAGCCTTCCTGCGCAAGGCTGCCCACCTCGCCACCGAGCACCTCAAGACCCTCGACGACCGGTCCCGACCGGTCACCCAGACCCTCTCGCCGGCCGAGCTGCACAAGAAGCTCGGCCTGAAGCTGCCTGAAGCCGGGCGCGAGCTGGACTCGCTGCTCAAGGACGTCTCGAACGTCCTGAAGTACAGCGTTCGAACGGGCCATCCACGGTTCATGAACCAGCTGTTCGGCGGGTACGACCCGGCGGCGATCCTGGGTGACTGGATCGCGGCGGTCATCAACACGTCGATGTACACCTACGAGGCCGCGCCGGTCGCGACCTTGATGGAGCAGATCTTGATCGGGCGCATGACCCGCATGGTGGGCTTCGAGTCCGGCGAGGGCACGTTCGCTCCTGGCGGATCCGTCTCCAACCTGATGGCGGTCCTGGCTGCACGCCAGCGAGCCGTTCCCTCCGCGCGCCAGACGGGACTGCGCGGCGACGAGAAGCTGGTCATGTTCGTCTCGGCCGAAGGGCACTACTCCCTCGACCGCGCGGCGGTGGTCGGCGGTCTCGGTCTCGATGCGGTCGTCAAGGTCGAGGTCGACGAGGTCGGGCGCATGCGTCCGGACGCCCTCGAACGTGCGATGCAAGCCGAGGTCGACGCGGGGCGTCGGCCCTTCCTCGTCGGTTGCACCTCGGGCTCGACCGTCCCCGGTGCGTTCGATCCCTTGGACCAGATCGGCCCGATCGCGAAACGCCACGGAGCTTGGTTCCACGTCGATGCGTCGTACGGAGGTTCCGTACTGTTCTCCGACGAGCACCGTGACCTGATGAAGGGCGTGGACCAGGCCGATTCGGTCTCGTGGAACCCGCACAAGATGATGGGCGTGCCGTTGACCTGTTCGGCGATCCTGTTGCGTGAACCTGGCCGGCTCAGCGGGACCTTCGGCATGCATGCCGAGTACCTGTTCCACGACGACCCCGAGGAGGATCCGACGTGCTGCGACCTGGGCGACATGACGCTCCAGTGCGGCCGTCGCGTGGATGCCTTGAAGCTGTGGCTGTCGTGGCAAGCGATGGGCGACCAGGGCTTCGGCCAGCGCGTCGACTCGATGTTCGGCCTGGCCCGTGACCTCGCCGACGAGATCAAGTCGCGCAAGGGCTTCGAACTCACGCGCGAACCGATGGGTGCCAACGTCTGCTTCCGCTACCTGCCGCCCGCGCTGCGCAACGAGGAAGGCAAGTCCCGCCTGGAACATCAGACCCGGATCACGCTCGCCGTTCGCAGCCAGATGCTGCGCGACGGTCGTTTCATGGTGAACTTCGCCATGCTCGATGGAGCCCAGGTCTTCCGACCCGCGCTGACCAACCCGCACACGACCCTCGAGGACCTGACCTTGATGCTCGACGAGATCGAGCGATGCGCGATCGAGCTCTAGAGATCCGGCCGTTCCTACGTGTCCGACTTCAAGCTCGGGTGACCGCGTCCCAGACGTCGATCACACGTTCGCCGACGGCGTTCCAGGTGAAGGGCGCCAGCTCCGAACTCGGATCGCCTTCGATCGGGCCCGCGGCCAGCGCCGCACTCAGCCCGACCCGCAAGCGATCCGTGAAGGCGGCTTCCTCGCCCGACGCGATGCGATCCGGGCCCTCCAGCCGGGGGAGTGCGACCATGGTGAGTCGGTCCCCCAGCGCGTCGGCCAAACCCTCCACGACGCCAGGCAGGTCGGTGGCCACGACGCGGCATCCACATGCCGCCGCCTCGACCAGCACGAGGGGAAGCCCTTCGAACAAGGACGGCAGCACGAACACGGCGCAGCGCCGCATGTGGCCTGCAAGGTCCGCTGCCGACAGCTGCCCCAGCGGAGTCGCGCAGGAACTCGCGTCGATCCGCGCGCGCAGGGCCTCGGCCTCGGCTCCCCCGCCACCGCCCGCCACGAGCAAGCGAATCGGGAAGGACTCGGAGCTCATCGCATCCACGGCATCGAGCAACTGGGGCAGCCCTTTGGCCTCGCTCCACTTGCCCGCGAAGAGGATCGTGTGCGGATCGGCCTCGCGCCCGCGCGCGTGGAAGTGGTTCGGATCGAACCCGGCACCGACGATGGGAACCTGCTTCGGATCGAAGCCGAACCTCGAGGTGTAGCGCGCCGCGTGATCCTGGTGCAACACGACGCAACGGTCGACGCGGGCGACGCCACGCACGACCCGGTCGGCGAGATGCGGACAGAGTTCGAGCTGGCGCAAGTCCGTGCCGTGCCCGTGTGCGACGATCGGCACGCCGCCCGCGACGTCAGCCAGGATCGAAGCGACCAACCACGTGTGGTGCACGTGGATCACGTCAGGGCGAAACGCTCGAACGGAAGTCGCGAGACGGTGCCGCCAAGCTGCGACGTAGGCCTCGATCTCGGTCGAGTCCAGCGCGGTCCACACGCTGCTGGGATAGGGCATCACGTCGCTCATGCCAGGCACCGCGAACGGCAGATCGCCGCCCCGCCCGAACGTGAGGGTGTGCACCGCACGGGAAGGCAAGCCGCCGACGCGCGGGCTCGGCGCCGATACCGGTACGCCCGCGACGACCGCCTGGGTCCACCCGGCGCGGTCGGCGACGCGGACCAAGGCTTCGAGCGTGACCCCGCTGCCGGTCCACCCGGGGCGCTGGGCGGTGACGTGGAGGATGCGATCGCTCATGGAGGAGAGCCTATCCTCCCCCTCGGACCACGCCAGGACATCCCCCGCAGAGGCCCTACCCGGAGCCCGAATTCAGGGCGTTCACGGCGCTGGATTCACGAGCATACGAGGCCCCCACCGGGTTCAATGGAGATCCATGCTCGCCAACGCCCTGCTCACCCTCAGCGTCGCGCTGCTCTTCCTGGGGTCGTTCAAGTCCCTGAAGGTGATCCAGATCTTCGGTCGCCGCAGGGGCGGTCTGTGCTTGGGCATCGGCATGGCGGGTGCTGGCCTGTTCTTCTTGCCCGATGTCTGGCGCGTCTGGCAACCCGGGGAGGAACCCATCGCCCTGGGACGCGCAGCGATCGGGCTCTTCATGTCGCTCTGCCTGTACCGCGGCATCTCGCATCTGGCCCGACAGTTCCACGCCGGGCCCGACAGCGCGGAGGCGCTCCGCAGCGTCGAGGATGCGCTCGAGGAGAGCGAGTCGCGCTATCGCTCCATGCTGGCGGCCATGACCGAAGGCGCGATCTTGCGGGACGGAGAGGGGCGTGTGCTCGCGGTCAACGCTGCGGCCGAACGCCTGCTGGGACGACGCGGCGAGGAACTGAAACGGCTTGCCGAGGACCCGTCCGAGGAGCGCCTGCTGGCCGCTGACGGATCCGAGATGGACCCGCGGGACCTGCCCAGCTTGGTCACGCTACGAACCGGAAAACCGATCCGTGACTTCACGATCGGCGTCGGTCGCCCGGATGGCCAGTTCGTGTGGCTCAAGATCAACTCGACGCCGCTGATTCGTCGTGGTGCCGCGCGGCCACACGGCGCGATGGCCACGATGACCGACGTCACGGAAGCACGACACATCGAGGAGGAACTGCGACGATCGCATGAACGCACGGCCGCCATCCTCGAGAGCATCACGGACGGATTCCTCAGCGTCGATCGACAGTGGCAACTCGAGTTCGTCAACTCGTCGGCCGCGGACATGCTGGGTGTCCATGCCGAGGACCTGCACGGCAAGGATCTGTGGGAGGCGCTCCCGGACATTCGGGGAAGCAGTCTCGGCGCTCACTTCCGAGCCGCCATGGACAACGACGAGGTCGTGCACTTCGAGGAGTACTTCGAGAGTGGAGCGGAGTGGTTCGCAGGCACGGTCTATCCCTTCGAGGGTGGCATCTCGCTGTACTTCCGCAGCGTCACCGACGAGCAGAAGGCGCGCCAGGCCTTGAGCGACAGCGAAGATCGCTTCCGCACGCTGGCCGAGAACGTGCCGGTCGTCGTCTTCCTCTGCGACCCTTCGCCGGGATACCGGATCCTCTTCCTCAGCGAAGCGGTCTTCAAGCTCACCGGGCGCCCGCGCCAGGACTTCCTGGCCGGGGACATCAGCTTCGAGGAGCTGTACCACGAGGACGACCTTCCAAGCGTGCTGGCCGAAGTGGACGCCGCCCTGGCGGAGCGACGCTCCTACTCCCTGACCGTTCGGATTCGCCATATGGACGGCACCTGGCGTTGGGTCGAGGAGATCGGTGTCGGCGTGTTCAAGGAGAACGAGCTGCTGTACCTCGAGGGCTACTTCGTCGACGTCACGGAGCGCCGTCGGGTGCACGAACGCCAGAGTCTGATGATGGCCGAGCTCGACCATCGCGTGAAGAACAACATCAGCACGATCATGGCGCTCTCCCAACAGACGCTCGCGCGATCCATGAACTTGACCGAGTTCAGCGACAGCTTCATGGGGCGCATCGGCGCGATGGCGCGCACGCACGAAGCGTTGGCCGCGACGCGCTGGGACGGTGTCGTGCTGCGCGACGTGTTGCGCTTGACCCTGGGTCCGTACGTCGGCCTGGTCGATGGCCGCATCGAGTCCGAGGGTGAGGATTTCTCTCTCCCCGCGGCGGCTGCGGCGCCGATCGGACTCGCCCTGCACGAATTGACCACGAATGCGGTGAAGTACGGTGCCTTGTCTCGCGAGTCCGGACGATTGCACATCCAGTGGCGGCGCGAAGGCGACGACGTCCTGGTCACGTGGACCGAGCGCGACACCGGCGCCAACGGTCGACCCGTGCCGCAACCCGCATCCCATGAACGACCTTGTGCGGGGGGTCTGGGGATGACCCTCCTGCGGGGGCTGATCGAGTACGAGCTGGGCGGCACCGTGCGTCACGAACTGACGCCCGAAGGCCTCACCTGTGAGCTGCGCATCGGCCTCGTCGACCTGCGTGACGACGGCGGTCGACTGCCGTGACCACGATCCATCTGCACGCGCGCCCTGCGCCCCAGGACGCCGACAGCGCGCGGCGCATCGCGGCGCGCTCCAAGGCCGCCCGAGTCGAGCGGGACGCGAGCGCCCGATCCGCGGGGTGCGACACCGTCGATTTCGCACAAGCCGCGGACGGTCGCCCGCTGCCGACGGGACGCTGGCACTGGTCGATCAGCCACGGTCGCGATTGGGTCGCAGGCGCCGTACACGTGACCCCCATCGGCATCGACGTCGAGCGGATCCACCTGCGGTCGAAGCTCCTCGAGCGCGTCCTCGACGCCAAGGAGAGCGAGCTGCTCTCGGGTCACGAGCCGGACCACGCGTTCATCCGCGCCTGGACCGGCAAGGAGGCCGTGGTCAAGGCGAGCGGCGCGGGGCTCCAGGACCTCAGCCACTGCAAGATCGTCGCCGTCGACGGGCCCGAACGCCTGTGGCTCGAATGCCATGGGGAACGCCTGCGGGTCGACCAGCGGACGCATGCGGGCCACGTCCTGGCCGTTCACGCTCCGGGCCTCGACTGGAACGTGGCCTGGCACCTGCACTGAGCGGCCTCGCGCCTCGTTCCGCACGCCGCCCTCGGCTATCCTCTGCGCCCCGCCCCAGCGCGCGTCCGACCGACCGCCGTGGTGGCCCCAGCCATGCCCATCGACCGCCTAGGTTCTGAAAAGGACCCCGTCCAAGTCCTGCGCGCCTCCACGCCTCTCGAGGACGCGTACACCGATGCCGCCAGCCGCACGGCCGGTCTGGGCGAGCTCTGGCCCTTCGCGCCCCACTTCTTCGAGGTGGACGGCGAGTTCCTGCACTACATCGACGAAGGCCCACGCGATGCGCCGGTGCTTCTGTGCGTGCACGGCAACCCGACGTGGGGCTTCATGTGGCGCGAGGTCGTGCGCGAGTTCTCGGACCGGTTCCGCGTGATCGTTCCGGACCACATGGGCATGGGCCTGTCGGGGCGACCGCACGACTGGGACTACTGCCTGGCCGGCCATCAGGCAGCGCTCGAGTCGCTCGTCGAATCGCTCGACCTGCGTGACGTGTCGCTCCTGGTCCACGACTGGGGCGGACCGATCGGACTGGGCGTCGCGGCCAAGCACCCGGAGCGCTATGCGCGCTTCGTGATCGCGAACACCGGCTGCTGGCCGGAGGGCCCGATGCCTTGGGGCCTGCGCATCGGCAAGTTGCCGCTCATCGGCAACCTCGCCATTCGAACGATGGGTGTCATGGACGGCCTCGTGTCGGCGCTGTGCACCACGCGCGGGCTCACCCCCGACGTGGCCAGCGGCTTCCGCGCACCGTACGGAGGCTACGGGGATCGCGCTGCCATGCACGCGTTCGTCGAGGACATTCCGCTGTCGCGCCGACACCGATCGCACGACACGTTGGCGCGCGTCGACGCGGCATTGCCCGCGCTGGCCGCTCGCCCCACGATGCTGCTTTGGGGCCTGCAGGACTGGGTCTTCACGCCCGCGTTCCTGCGTGGATTCCGCGAACGCTTCCCGCGTGCCCAGGTGCACACGTTCGAGGATGCCGGGCACCTCGTCTACGAGGATGCGCGCGGACCGTGCCTCGACCGACTGCGCCACTTCTTCCACACGACGGGTGCCGTCGCGTCCCCCGAACGCGAGACGGCGCAGGCCTGACATGGCGGACCCTTACGCAGCCTTCGGCGTCCTGCCCGAACGCATCAACGTCTCGCGGCGATTGATGTTGCATGCTCGGGAGGCGCCGGACCGCCCCGCCGTGATCGTGCCGGGCCCCAAGGGGCTCGACATCACCACGTATGCGCAACTGAACGCGCGCTCCAGTCGATTGGCCGGCGGGTTGATCGAACTGGGTGTGAAACCCGGCGACCGCACCTGCGTGTTCGTGAAGCCTGGGGCCGACCTGGTCACCATCGTCTGGGGCCTGTGGAAGCTCGGCGCCGTTCCGGTGTTGATCGACCCGGGCATGGGCCGCGAGCGCATGTTGTCGTGCCTCGAACGCATGGCGCCGCGCGTCTTCATCGGCATCCCGAAAGCCCACCTGGCGCGCAAGCTGTACCCGGCCGCGTTCCAGACGATCGAGATCAGCATCACCGTCGGCTCCAGCTTGCTCGGCGGCCTCTTGTCGCGCGGCTCGACGCTGGCCAAGGTCGAGAAGGCGGGCACGGACGTCATCGAGCCGCACGACACGGCGAACGACGATCCTGCTGCGATCCTGTTCACGTCCGGCAGCACGGGGCCGCCCAAGGGCGTGCACTACACGCACGGCATGTTCGAAGCCCAGGTGCGCGCGCTCGACAAGCTGTACGGGTTCGAGCCGGGCGAGATCGACTTCTGCGGCCTGCCCGCGTTCGCGTTGTTCGACGCGGCGCTCGGCATGACCAGCGTGTTCCCGCCGATCGACCCGTCCAACCCCGAGTCCTGCGACCCGGCCGAACTCTTCGCGCTGTTCGAGAAGGTCCGCCCCTCGACCGCGTTCGCCTCGCCCGCCGTGTGGCGCCGCTTGATCCCGTGGTGCGTCGACAACGGCTACAAGCTCGAGGGCCTGCGCCGCGCGCTGACCGCCGGCGCACCGATCCCGCCCAAGCTGGTGCGCGACTTCCATCGCGTGCTGCCGATGGACGGCGACCTGCACACTCCCTATGGCGCGACCGAGGCCTTGCCCGTGTCGAGCGTCTCGGGTCGCGAGATGATCCCGGATCTCGAGACACGCGTCCTGCAGGGCGAAGGGACGCCGGTCGGTACGGTCGCGCCCGGCATCGACCTGCGCCTGATCCGCGTGACGGACGATCCTATTCGCGAATGGTCCGACGACCTCGAGGTTGCGAAGGGCGAGATCGGTGAGGTGGTGGTTCGCGGTCCCGTCGTCACGCATGCGTACGCCGAGGACGCCTCCGCCACGGCGGCTGCGAAGATCCCCTCCTCGCTCGGCATCTGGCATCGCATGGGCGACCTGGGCCAGATCGACGAGAACGGTTGCCTGTGGTTCCTGGGTCGCAAGAGCCAACGCTTGATGACCCGACTGGGCCTGCGAACGCCGGTCCCGACCGAAAACGTCTTCAACACCCACCCGCGTGTACGGCGCACGGCGCTGGTCGGCGTCGGACCCGCAGGCGAGGAGATGCCCGTGCTGATCGTCGAACCGGTCCCGGGCGAGTTGCCCAAGTCCAAGGTCATGACCGATGCGTTCGCCAACCAGCTCAAGGTGATCGGGCGCAAGTGCAAGGTCAGCTCGGACATCGAGACGTTCCTCTTCCACCCTGAGTTCCCGGTCGACGTGCGCCACAACAGCAAGATCCACCGCGAGGAGTTGAAGGACTGGGCGCAGGAGCAGTTCCGGTGAGAGCGGTGGTCACGGGGGGCGCAGGCTTCCTCGGCGGAGCGATCGTCCAGCAACTGATCGCACGCGGCGATCGGGTGCACTCGGTCTCGCGCGGACAGCACGCGCACCTGGCCGAGCTCGGCGTGGCCAGTTCTCAGATCGACTTGGGCGATCCGGGCGCGGCTTCCCTGCTGGAGCCCGTGTTCGCCGGCGCCGACGTCGTGTTCCACTGCGCCGCCAAGGCTGGCGTCTGGGGAACGCGCGAATCGTACACGCGCGCCAACGTGGACGGCACCCAGGCCGTCATCGACGCCTGCCGCCGCGCCGGGGTGACACGCCTGGTGCACACGTCCTCGCCTTCGGCGTGCTTCGATGGTTCCGATCATCGCAACGCCAGCAACGACGTTCCGCTGGCGACCCATTTCCTGGCGCCGTATCCCGAGAGCAAGGCGCGCGCCGAACGCATCGTGCTCGCCGCGCGCGGTCCGGACCTCGCGGTGACGATCCTGCGTCCGCACCTGTTGTTCGGACCCGGCGATCCGCACATCCTGCCGCGCTTGGTCGCACGCGCCCGCCGACGGTTCTTCCGACTGCCGATCGTCGGCGACGGGGAGAACGAGGTCAGCCTGACGTTCATCGACAACGGTGCCGCCGCTCACATCGCAGCGGCCGATGCCTTGCAGGTCGGCAGCACCAACGACGGGCGCGCCTACTTCCTGGGCCAGAAGGAACACGTCCGCCTGTGGCCCTGGATCGCCAATCTGGTCGCCGAACTCGGCCTGCCGGAACTGAAGCGGCACGTGTCCCTGCGGACCGCCACGCGGGTCGGCGCCGTATGCGAGTCACTCTGGAAATGGATGTCACTGTCAGGTGAGCCGCCCATGACCCGCTTCGTGGCCCAGCAACTGGCAACCGACCACAGCTACGACCTGACGCCCGCCGAACAGGACTTCGGCTACGTCGAACAGGTCACGCTGGACGAAGCCACGCGCCGCAGCATCGAGTGGCTGCGGAATCTGGGGTGACCTGCGGAGTCCTGGGACTAGCCAGAACATCCGTGCGTTGAACCGCGCCCCCCGTGGTTCGTTCCGCAGGCTCCACCATGAAGCTCGCCCCGATTCTCACCCTCCTCGCGTCCTCCTGGGGATGCTCCCAGCCCCACGCTCCGGCCGTTCCTCCCGAAGCTCTCCTCGACCCAGCGCTCCAGGATCAGCCGCTACCCGAAGATGCTGCCTGGGCTGGACGCATGCTCTCGGTCCTTCCGCGCGTACGCAACGCGGTACAGTTCTCCGACGCGCTCAGCGCGCATCCCGAAGAGGATCGTTGCGAACAAGACCTCGACGCCCAGGATCCCGAGGTCCGACTGAGGGCCGTCTTCCAACTGGTGCAGGCGCGTGCTCCGCGAAGCGCGCAACGGCAATGGGACACCTGGAACGACCTGCGGGACGAGTTGTCGAACGCCGAAGATCTGAAGGTCCACGCCGCGCTGGGCGAGGACTTCGCCTCGCGGAGTTTGGTTCAGACGCTCGACAATTTCGAACCGGACGTCGCAGCGGGCGGAACGGATGCCCAATGGGCGATCCGGATGATCGGGGTGACCGGTCGAACCGAACTGCTGGGAAGGGTCGCGGCCTATGCCACGAGCTCGGACCTGCATCTCTCACTCACCGCCGGACGCACGCTCGAGGACTTCAAAGGCGCAGCAGCGAACGAAGCTCTCCTGGGTTGCGTGCAAGCCTGGAGGTACGACACGTTCCTGCGGGCCGCGCGCGCTCTGCAAGTGCGCGACGCCGAACTCCTAGAGGCGGGCCTGATTCGAATGGGCCCTCCGGACGATCGAAGGGCTTGGTACGGAATCCTGCTCGGTCGACTGGGTAGCGCGCATGCCGTGTCGTCCCTGTGTGAGGAGGTCGGTTCCATGAGCCGGGTCGATGCCGAGATGTTCGCCATGATCGAAGCCCTCGCGCAACCGGAACACCGCGAGCTGATCGAGGGCCTACCGGACCAAGTTCGCGACGGACAACGCGAACGGGCCGAACAGGTGGTGGCGGCCGTCCGCAATCGCTGGTCGGACGAAAGCCGCTAGCCCTTCCCCGTGAATCAATCGGGGGAGACGTTGTCGGTCAGACGCCACAACGTCCAGCAGGCGACGCTGCGCAGAGGGCGCCAGAGTTCGGCGCGCTCCAGCAAGGCCTTGGGCTTCGGACGTTCGGCAAGGCCGTCGAGGCGTTTCAGGCCTTCCTGGATGGCGAGATCGCCGGGGGCCATCACGTCGAGGCGACCCAGGCGGAAGAGCAGGAACATCTGGGCCGTCCACGGGCCGATGCCATGCACTTCGGTCAACGCGGATTCGATGTCGGCGTCGTCCATGCGCGAGATCGAGGTCAGGCTCAGGGTCTTCGCGTCCACGCGCGCCGCGAGATCGCGCAGACTCTTGAACTTGCCCGCGGACAGGCCGGCGCCGCGTAGGTCCTCCTCGGGCAGCTCCAGGATCTGGCGCGCGTTCGGAAAGCGCGAGCCGGGCGTCAAGCGGTTCACGCGGCCGTAGATCGTCCGAGCAGCGGCGCCCGCGAGTTGCTGGAAGATGATCGAGCGGGCGAGCGCTTGGAAGTGCGAGCCCACCGCCTCTCCGCCCTGCAACGGGAAGCCCGGGAACTTGGGCATCCGCGTCATCGCCTTCGCCAACACCGGATCGCGCCGCCGCAGAGCGCGCACGGCCTTGGGATCGGGGTGGTTCGGCTGGCTCAATGGGCGACCTCGAGCAAGCGTTCGAGCTCGTGGCGCACGGCGGGCGACGGCTCGGACTGCAGGTGCTCGAGGAGCTGGATCGTGTCCGGGTCGCCGGCGCCGAAACGCGAGCGCGCGGCGTGCTGGCGCAACGTGTGAGCCGCTTCGCGCCGGACGCGAGCGGAGGGATCGTTGAGCACCACGTGGACCAACGCCTGGCGTGCGATCGGGGAGCGGAAGTCGAGCAGGCGCGCGGCGCGTTGGCGCAACAACGGCTCGGGGCTGCCCAGTCCGGCTTCGACCAGGGCGATCTCGGCGGCGGCGTGTCCTCGGGCGTGCGCATCGATCTTGGCGCGCAGTTCGGTCAAGGCGCGCCACTGCAAGGCGGGTCGGTCGGAGCGACGTGCTTGGACGACCCACATCGTCGTGGACTTCGCCTGGCGCAGGTCCACCAGGAGCGAAGCGTCGGCATCGACGACCAGGTCCAGCAGGTCCCCGGGAACCGGCAGCTCGAAGGTCGCCTTGCTGTCGCGCAGGACCAGTTGGTGGTCGACGCGGCCCAGTTGGGTCACGACCTGGACCGTCACCGGAAGATCGAACTGGGGCACGAGGAAGTCCGGGTTCTGCACCTGCTTCAGGCTCACCTCGAGCCGCGTGCCGTCCCCGATCAGCGCGTGGCTGGCCTCGAGCACGGGGTGCCCGCCGACCTCGACCCATTGCTGCACGAAGGGCGTGAAGTTGTGGCCTGTGGTGTCGAAGATCGCGCGCACGAGATCGTGCGTCGTGACCAGGCTGTCCGCGTGCCGCTCGAGGTAGACGTGCAACGACTCGAGGAACGCCTCGCGTCCGACGGCGCGCGACATCATCTCGACGACCCACGGGCCCTTGGTGTACAGATGGTTCGCGCGGTCCGGACCGGAGTTGCGCGTGCGCCAGGAATGGGCGAGCGGCGCGCGCGTGCCGCGTCCGCGTGCCAGGTACCACTCGCGATAGCGCTCGAGCCACAATCGGCGTGCGCCTTCGCCCTCGACCTGGCCGACCCATTCCAGCTCGAACCAGGACGCGAAGCCCTCGTTCAGCCACAGGTGCTGCCAGCCCCAGCACGTGACGAGATCGCCGAACCACTGGTGCGCCAACTCGTGCGCGACGAGGATGCGCGGGTCGCCGTCCAGGTCGTCGACCTCGCCCGCCTCGCCGATCAACCCGTCGTTGACGATCGTCAGCCCCGCGTTCTCCATGCCTCCGGTGACGAAGTCGGCCGCGGCGACCTGGTTGTAGGCGGGGTAGGGAAAGGGCACGCCGAGCAGCGTCTCGAAGAACGCCATCATCGCGGGCGTCTCGCCGAACGCGCGCCGCGCCTTCTCCTCGCCCGTTCCCGGGGCGACCCAGTAGACGACCGGCACGTCGCCGACCTGGTCCTCGTAGCGTTCCCAACGTCCGATCGCGACGGCGATCAGATAGGTCGGGATCGCGCGATCCAGGCGCCACGTGACCGTGCGCTCGTCGTTCTCGTGCAACTCTTCCTCGACCTGGACGCCGTTCGCGATGACGCGCATGCCGTGGCCGACGCGGATCTTGGTCTCGACGGTCGTGCGCTCGCTGGGGTGGTCCCAGGTCGGGATCCAATGGCGCAGGCGGAAGCGTTGGTGATGGGTCCAGACCTGGGGCGCGAAGCCCTCGGCATCCTTGCTGGACTCGCGGAAGTAGAGGCCCTGGTCCGGGCGCGCCGCGTAACGGATGGTGATGCGTTCCTCGGCGCCGGCCAGCAGGGGCTCGATCAGGAAGACGCGGATGGTGGGTTCCAGAACTTCGGTCGACAGAAGTCGACCCTGGGAGTCCGTCACCGACTCGATCTCGAGCCCCACGCCGTGCAGCCGGATCTCGTGGGTCGTGCGGGCCAGGCCACGGACGACGTTGGTGGCGGTGCCCTCGACGCCCTTGCCCTCGAAATCGATCGAGAGGTCCAGGGCCAGGTGGACCAGGTCGCAGTCGCGCTCCTCCCCGACGTCGACGACGCTGTCCGGCGACAGGGGCCAGACGGACGGGCGCGGTCCGGGGGACAGGAGCGAGCATCCGGACAGGCCGAGGAGGACCAGGGATGCGCCGAGAGGGACGAACGGCGGCCGTGTGATGGAGGGACGGGTCATGGGAGGGAGTCCGAGCGGCCCGACATGATGGGGTCCCGATCCCCAGCCGCAAGCTCGGAAGCTGTGAGGATTCCGCTCGCCACTCTGTATTGCCGAGGAGGGCCGCAGTAACGTGTCGAGCCAGGGCACAAACCCCTCTCCTCCCCCGAATCCGGCCCCCCACCGGACCCCCTTCGTCACCCATTCGGGGAGCTACCAGGAGAGTGCAACCATGACGGCCAGTACGCGTCACGAGGCGGTTCGAAGTATCACCGCTGAAGCAGCTTTGGAATTCTCCACAGGTCACGAGAGTCACGGAAGTGCGCGTCTCCCCGAGTACTACGGGAGATACGTCTTCAACGACCGTGTCCAACGGGAACGTCTGCCCGGTCCGATCTACAAGGCGCTGCGCCAGGTGATCGAGACCGGCGCGACGCTGTCCATGGACATCGCGGATGCCGTCGCGAGTGCGATGAAGGACTGGGCCATCGAGGCCGGGGCCACGCACTACACGCACTGGTTCCAGCCGATGACCGGCATGACCGCCGAGAAGCACGACAGCTTCCTGAAGCCGACGAACGACGGCGGAGCGATGCTCGAATTCTCCGGCCGCGAGCTCTTCCAAGGGGAGCCCGACGCGTCGTCGTTCCCCTCCGGCGGCCTGCGCGCGACCTTCGAAGCGCGCGGCTACACGGCCTGGGATCCGACGTCACCGGCGTTCCTGCGCCGCAGCGCGGAAGGCGCCACGTTGACGATCCCGACCGCGTTCTGCTCGTGGACCGGCGCGGCGCTCGACAAGAAGACGCCGCTGCTGCGTTCGAACGAAGCGCTCAGCCGCGCGTCGGTGCGCATCTTGAACCTGATCGGCGAGAACGACGTCAAGCGTTGCACCGCCAGCACCGGCGCCGAGCAGGAGTACTTCCTGATCGACCGCGAGTTCTTCCACCTGCGCCCCGACCTGCTCGCCTGTGGACGCACGCTGTTCGGCGCGCGCCCGTTCAAGGGCCAGGAGTTCGACGACCACTACTTCGGCAGCATCACGCCGCGGGTCCTGCGCTTCATGCACGACCTCGAGCACGAGTGCTGGACGTTGGGCATCCCCGCCAAGACGCGGCACAACGAGGTCGCGCCGAGCCAGTTCGAGCTCGCTCCGGTCTACGCCGGCGTCTCGGTGTCGGTCGATCAGAACATGCTGATCATGGCGCTCCTGAAAGAGGTCGCCGAACGCCACGGATTCGCCGCCTTGCTGCACGAGAAGCCCTTCGCGGGCCTCAACGGCTCCGGCAAGCACGTCAACTGGTCGGTCACCGACAACCTGGGCAACAACCTGTTCGACCCGGGCAAGACGCCGCACGAGAACCTGAAGTTCATCCTCTATCTCACGGCGACGATCCGCGCGGTCGACCTGCATCAGGACCTCTTGCGCATGTCGATCGCGTCGGCCGGCAACGACCACCGCTTGGGTGCCAACGAGGCTCCGCCGGCGATCATCTCGATCTTCCTGGGCGACCAGCTCGAAGAGGTCGTGCGTTCGCTCATCGAGCGCCGCGCGCCCAAGACGTCCGTCAATGGAAACACGATCCAGCTCGGCGTGACGTCGCTCCCCGACCTCAGCCGGGACATCTCGGACCGCAACCGGACCTCTCCGTTCGCCTTCACGGGCAACAAGTTCGAGTTCCGCGCAGTCGCGTCGAACCAGTCCGCGGCCTACCCGGCGGCGTTCCTGAACACGATCCTCGCCGAGTCGCTCGATCACCTGTCGGACCTGATCGAGGCCAAGGGCGGTCCGAACACCGAGAACATCGAGTCGGTCGTCCGCGACGTGTTGGCCGCGCACGAGCGCATCCTCTTCTCGGGCGACAACTACTCCGAGGCCTGGACGCTCGAGGCCGCTTCGCGCGGTCTGCTGAATCGCCGCAGCACTCCGGAAGCGCTGTCCGACTTCGCGAAGGAGGAGAACATCAAGCTGTTCGAGACGTACCGCGTTCTCTCCCGTGAAGAGGTCCTGTCGCGCTACGTCGTGCAGAACGAGATCTACCTCAACAAGATCAACATCGAAGCCATCGCCACGCGCGACATCGCGATGACGATGATTCTTCCGGCGGCGATGGCCCACCAGTTGCGATTGGCCCAGTCCATCACGGCCCTCGAGACCGCCATGGGCGCCGAGTCCACCGGACCGCAGAAGGAGATTCTCGCCTTGACCACCAGCGCGATCGGTCGACTCAAGGCTGCGGTCGACACGCTCCTCCACACGCAGGAGGAGATCGAACCGGCCGAGATGGAAGAGGGCGCCAAGGCCACGGCCTATCGCGAACGCGTGGTTCCGGCCATGGATCAGGTGCGCGAGACCGCCGACCTGCTCGAACGCCTCATCGACGACGACCTGTGGCCGTTGCCCAAGTACCGCGAGATGCTGTTCATCCAGTAGCGCCTCCCCGGAGTGGCCCACGCAGCGGCCTCCATCCCACGCACCGGCGGTGCCCTTTCCGGGTGCCGCCGGTGCTGCCTTCCGGGCGTGCGCCGGCCCTATCCCCAGAATCTGGGACTCCCCACCGAATCCACCCGGAGCCCACCCGATGAAGGGGTTAGCCTGGATCCCTCCCGTGACCCTCTCCGCACGCAATCTCGAACGCCTCGCAGGCATCATCTGGCTGCTCGTCGGAGCGATACTGATCCGCAAGGGCGTGACCGGGTTCGACAACACGTCCACGCTGGGCATCTGGATCGCGCTGCCCGTCGGCCTCGTGATCGGTTCGCTCAAGGGCAAGTACGTGCTGAGCCGTACGGCGCGCCGCAACCGACGCAGGATTCGAGCGCTCGCCGAACCGAAGCTCTGGAACGTCTTCACGGTCAAGTTCCTGATCCTGATCGCATTGATGATCGGACTGGCGCAGGGACTCCAAGCTCTGGCCGAGGCCGGACACTTCTCCTGGGCCGCGCTGGTCGGCATCCGCCTCGGCATCGGGGCCGGGTTGATGGTCAGCGCCTTCGTCCTGTTGCTGCCACCTCCCAAGCCCTACGACACCGACGTCGAGCCCGCCGCCAGCAACACCCCGCGCGGCGTCCTGCTGGTCAATCTGGGCTCGCCCGCCTCCCCCAGCACGCGCGACGTGCGGCGGTACCTGCGCGAGTTCCTGTCCGACCCCCTGGTGGTCGAGGCGAACCGCATCCTGTGGGCGTTCGTGCTGAACGTGATCATCCTCCCGCGACGCTCGGGCAGGTCCGCGGCGGCCTATGCCAAGGTCTGGTCGGCCGAGGGCTCCCCGCTCGTCGCCAACGGACGACGTCTGGCCGAGCGGGTCTCGCAGGCGCTGGGAACGCAGTGGTCCGTGCGCCTCGCCATGCGCTACGGCGCTCCGGCCCTGAACGAACAACTGGAAACGCTCGCCGCCCAAGGGTGCCGCGAGATCCGCGTCGTCCCCCTGTTCCCGCAGTGGAGCCGCACGACGAACGGGACGATCCAGGACGCGGTCGCGAAGTGGGCACGTGGACGCCGCGCAGGCCCGGCGGTCTCGATCGCGGCCTCGTGCCCCGATGATCGCGGATACCTGCAAGCCCTGGCCGCGCGCGTGCGCGAGACCCTCGCACACTCCCCCGTCGACCACCACGTCTTCAGCTTCCACGGACTTCCCGAGTCGTACATCGAACGCGGGGATCCGTACGTCCGCGAGTGTCGCCTGACCGCGGTCGGCCTCGCCCAGGAGCTGGGCCTCACCGCGTCGCAGTGGACGCTCGTCTTCCAATCGCGCTTCGGCGACGACCCCTGGTTGCAGCCCTACGCCGACGAGAAGGTCCCGGAGCTCGCGGCCCAGTACCCGCGCATCGCGATCACCATGCCGGGGTTCGCAGCGGACTGCCTGGAGACGCTCGAGGAGATCGGCCTGGCCCTCGCCGCGGACTTCCGCGCGGCCGGCGGGGACGAACTGGTCGTGGTGCCGGCGCTGAACGATCACCCGCTCTGGGTCGATACGGTGGCGCGCATGGCCGCGGGACCGGGACTCGAGGTCCCTCGCGACGGTCAGCAGGATCACCTGGGCCTCCGTGAAGCCCGTCGCGCCTGATCGCGGGTCGCCGTGCTGGGCTCCCCCTGCTGGAATGGGGCACCCAGGAAGGCACGCCTCAGGGCCTTCGAACTGCCGCGCGGAGCCTGGTAGCGAGGGCGGGACTTGAACCCGCGACCCCAGGCTTATGAAGCCTGTGCTCTAACCAACTGAGCTACCTCGCCTTGCAGGAAGGCGAGGACTTTACGGTCCCCGCGGGCACCGGGCAAGGCTCGGCACGGCAAAGGAGGGGACGATCCTGCCCTTGGGTGGCCGGTGGAGCCCATCCCAGGAGTTTTGTCCAGAAATGCTGCTCGCACTTCGCACGACCGGTGTTTGGCAGGTTGAGACCGGATCCGGGGCTTCCCCGGATCGTGGAGCGGTCTCACCTGGCTCCACGGCTGTAGCTGTGGAGCACTCGCTTCCCCACCACAACCTTGGAACCTCACTTCGATGGATCCGGCTTGCACGTGGGGACAGTCGGCCCCGGCTGACCCCAGCCAGGGGCCGCGCGAGAGAGGGAACAGGGCGCACCCGCAATCGTGGGTGCGCCCGACCTCTTTCTGGTGTGGACCTCGTCATGTGAGGGAGGCGTCGGGAGTACCGCGTCCGTCACCTTCCTCCCGGTCGTGCACAACCGGGAGGAAGGTGACGGACGCGGTACTCCCGACGCCTCCGCCGCGGGCACGATCGGATCCACCCATCCGGCTCAGTCGGCGTCGCCGCGGGCTCTCCGATCCGAAGAGTCCGGCGCGGGACGGATCAGGCGAACTGAGCCCGAACGTGATCGGCCGGATCGTCCTCGCACAGCACGCCGCGGACCGAGTGGTACGAGAGCGGAACCTCGCAAGGCTTGCCGGTCACCCGATCGAACGTCATGCACGTGTCGATCGGCTTGGCGTAGAGGTGCAGCGAAACCGCGGGCTGGCCACCGCGCGGACGGATCAGGTGCAGGGCGATCTCGTCCTGGATGTACGCGACCTCGCCCGTCTTGAAGACCTTCGAACGACCTTCGGCGAGTCCCTCGGGCGTGCTGCGCAGGTGCACCTCCTCGAGTTCGCCCTCGAGCACCGCCATCCAGCATTGCTGCCCGGAGTGGTCGTGGACGGGACTCTCGTGGCCGGCGCCCCAACCGAGAAGCAGCATCTCGAACGGACCGCAGCGGTGCACGAGGTTGCGCGTGTACGAGTCCTTGCTGAAATGCAGCATGGAGCGCCAGTCGTCGTGCTCGCTAGCGTACTCCGCCAAGCGAGCGGGCACCTGGGTCCCGCGCGGATCACGTTTCAGGGCGTCCGCGAGTCGCAGACAGAGGTCGTCGATCGGTTGTTGGTTCAAGGGATCGGTCGTGAATGGGGTCGGCGTGGGTCCGCGCTCGGAACGGCGCCCGGGTCCAGGGGCTACTTTACCGGAGTCGCGCCCCGATTCCGTCACCGAACATCAGGGCGTCTCGACCGGGGAGATTCCGCCCCGGGCGGATGCATACAAAATGCAATCGGGATGTCCCGCATCGGGCTCCCCCAGCGCGACCGGCGCGTGCACGCTGCCCTTCGGATAACGCACGTAGGCGCCGGTCTCGTAGGTCCCACAAGCGTCGCGATAGCCTCCGGCGAGGACCAGGACCTCCTCGACGTCCAGGTGCTCGTGCGGCGGATAACCGCACCCGGGCTGCATGCGGATCAGCACGGTGCCCCCGGCCCCGGCTCCCTTGGCCTCGTCGGTCGCCTCGCTCGCGAGCAGGAACCAGAACACGCCGGGCGAGTTCGTGGCGCGCCAATCGACGTCGGCGGCGTTCACGTCGAGTTGGAGTCCGGGGATCTTCATGGTGGTCGAGCGAGGGACGGGAAGACGCGTCACGTCTTGGGCTTCAGCTTCGGTCGCAGCGTCGTGTTGCGTCCGCTCAACTGGAACTCGGTCGAGTAGGTCCGGAACTTCGGGTGCGTGACGACGAGCTTCCAACGATACCGCGGCAGCGCGTCGATGCGGTACTCGCCCTTGCGCTTGGTCGCCTTGCTCTCGAAGGTCTTCGAGCCCCAAGGTCGTCCGCCCTCGTCGACGGGCAGGCGCCGCACCGTCACCTTCGCGTCCTGGATGGGCTTGCCGTTCGAGGACACGCGCACGGTCAAGCGACCGACGGTGCGGAGCTCGAAACGACCGACGTCGTGCGTTGCGCCGGGAGCCAGCGCGAGCGTGCCGAGCGGCAGGACCTCCATCCCGGGTGCTTTGGCGGACAAGGTCGTTCGACCAGGTCGCAGGCCCGTGATGCGGAAACGGGTTCCATCCAGGCTGACCGCCGCTCCGCGGAGTCGGTCGAACCGCAATCCGGGGACGGGCCGTTGGTCGCCCTGCACGACGATCTCGCCCTCGATCGTGGCGGGGTCCTTCGGCACGGTCGGTCTCAGGACGATCGTGACGACCTCGTTCGCCGCCTCGGGCATGCTCAATTCGATGCGACTCGCGGGCAAGTAGCCCACCGCTTTGAACTCGAGGAGGGACACCTTGCCCGCCGACAGACCCTCGACCTCGAAGCGACCGAACGAGTCGGTCTGGACGTCGCCGCTCCGGTACCACGGCTTGGCCAGGACGACGAGCTCAGCCCCCGCGATCGCGAACCCCTCCGTGTCGACGATTCGACCGCGAAGCGTCAGGCCCGGATCCAGTTCGACACGCACGACACGCGTCTCGCCAGGACGCAGCATGTAGTTCTTGTCCCCCAACTCGGGGTGGCTGACGGTCCCCTTGATCAACTGCCCCTCCCCCACGACGACCGACCAGGTCCCGTCCTCGGCGGTGACGAGCGGAGTGCGCGAGGCCGGATACTCAGCCCTGCGAATGGTCAAGGTCATGGTGACGAGCGCACCTGCGACCGGTTCGCCCGCCGCATCGACGACGAGACCTTGCACGGTCCGCGGCTTGGGAAGATTCACCAAGATCTCGCTCTTGGTGAACTGCCCCCGCGGGGCATCGGCCGTCCCGAACCGCAACGATCCGTCCGTGGCCATGGCCAGCAGCATCGTGGTGGTTCGCGCGTTCTGCTCGAACTGGAACTGCCCCTGCTCGCCCGCCTGCTTGCTGACCACGAACGCGGGAACGGTCGAGGCGATGTCGCTGATCGATTCGAGGTCCTTGTAGTGCTGCTTCACCGCCGTCGCGACGAAGGCACCGGCGGCAGGACTCCCATCGTGCTCGACCACGCGCCCGTTCAGGAAGACGGACGTATCGACGCGCCAGGTCACCTGGGTCAACGGCGGACTCAGGCGTGCGATGCGAGCGGCATATCCGCCCCATGGCAACGTGGCTCTCAGATAGACGTCGCAGGGAGGCAATTCATCGAGCGTGAACGTGCCGTCCCCACCCACCGTGATCGTCTCGCCGCGCGCCTCCGCAAGGTCTCGACCGACACCTTGAGGGATCGGGAACCAATCCACCAGCACGCCCGGAACCGCCTGCTGCGTGCGTCCGCTCTCGATGCGAACGACGAGCTTCGTCCCCTCGGAGCGCAGGAGTTCGACCTCGCTGGTCTCGTCGGGCAGGACGTTGATCCCGGAGACGACGCTGACCACCCCGTAGGGGGCGAGCAAGGCGACGCCGTAGACGCCGCGGTGCATCCCGGTGAACGTGAACTTGCCCTGGTCGTCCAACTCGATCTCTTGGAGAGGGTCGTTGCCGCGCGCGAGTTCGTACTGGGACCAGAGCCCGACCGTGTGCGGTACGCCCGCAGGCAACCGGGCGCCGGTCACGCGTCCCTCGATGCGGCCGAGGGGCTGAATCTCGTAGCGGATGAGCTCGCCGAACTCGGCGTCGGAGCGGCGCATCGGCGCGAAACCATCGTGCTCGACGGCGACGGACGGAATGCCCGCAGCGGACCACGGCTGGGAGAACTTGCCCTCCGCATCGGTCGCGATCCGCAGCGCGAAATCTCCCGCGACGAGCTGGACGGTGGCTTCGGCGATCGGCTCACCGTCCACGCGATTCGTGACGATCCCCAGGACGTGCTGCACGCCTTCGAACGCGTGCTCCTGGCCCATCGCCAGACGCCCGCCGTCCTGGATCGAGCTGGAGGTCGCCCCGTCGCCGCGCATCCCCTCGCCGAGCAACGTGTCGTCCGCGTCTTCGTCGACGGCGACGATCTGCGGCTCGAGCGGTTCGACGACCGGCGCCGACTGGTTGCTGGACCCGCGCACCGCGAATCCGATGCCGACGGCGAGGACGAGCAACGCAGCCAGTGCGAGGACCGCCCGAACCCGACTCACCCTTCGCTCCCCAAGAGGTCCGGGGACAGGTCGGCGACAGGCTCGTGGATGCCGGTCGCGTCGAGCGTCGGGAAGGAACCGTAGGCGCGCCCCTCCAGGTTGAACTGCAGGACGCGCTCGCCGTCGCGGTCGATGACGCAGACCCGCGTCGAGGCGTCGTCGTCCCCGGGGATCAACGCGAGGTCCGCGGGATGCACGAGCGGCTCCTCGAGGTCGAGTCGTCCCTGGGGGCGGCCGGCACGATCCAGGAGGTGCAATCCCCCGGGCGCACCGGGGGCGCAATCGAGCGCCACGACGATGCGACCATCGGGCATGCGCTCGAACGAGGTCGGGACCTCTTCGCGCGCGCCGGGCAGATCGAGGGCGTAGTGGAAGTTGCCGTCCTCGAAGACCTGGATGCGACGGCGGCCGGACTCGAGGACCGCGACCGAGCCATCATCGAGGCGTACGCGGACGGCGCTCTGGAACAAGCCCTCGGGATCGCCGTCGGGACGCAACGACAGCGTGCGACCGGTCGCGGGATGCATCAACTGCACCGCGTGTCGGCGACGTCCTCCGCTGACCACGGCCAGCACCAGATCGTCGTCCGTACCTTCGACGGCGAGCGCGACCGGTCGTCCCAGTTGCCCGCGTCGATCGGAATCGAGCGACAGGGGGTCACCCAACGTCACGACCTCGCGGCCGAACAACGAGAACGCGCGCACGCGGCACGCCGCCCCGTCCGCGACCCACAGGCGATGATCGTCGTCGGCCGCGAGACCGTCGACCGACGAGCGCCCCATGTCGGTGTCACGGAACGTGAAGCCGCTCTCGAGGCGCCGACCGTCCAGGTCGAACGACGCGACGCGCGCGGTGCGCGCGTGGCGGCCGACGTAGAGAACGCCGGAACGATGTGCGATGGAGCCCTGCAAGGACCAGAGTGTACGCATCGACACCTACGTGTCGGAAGAGAGTCGTACGAAGACGACCTCGGGTGAGGCACGAAACCGCAGAGGGCCGCCCACGACGCCGATGCCGCGACTCGCGATGAGAACCGTGGGTCCGAGCTCGACGCGCAATCCCGGATGCGGCGGCCCAAATCGAGTCAATGGCCATACATCCATCTGGCCGCCGTGTGCGTGTCCCGAGAACACGGCGACGCATCCTTCGCGTGCGAGCGCCGCGGCCGCTCCCGGGTGATGACACAGACACAGCTCGAGATCGCCGGGTTCGAGGACGGCGCGCGCCGCTTCGATGTCGAGCGCGCGGCCCTCTTCCGGGTCCTCGACGCCGGTGACGACCATTCGCCGCTCCGCGATGCGCACGCCTTCGTTGCGCAGGAATCGCCAACCGTGTTCGGCGTAGCTCGCAGCCAATTCGCCTTCACGACGATCGCGGTAATCGTGATTGCCGAACACTCCGAAGACACCGAGCGGTGCGCTCAAGCTGCCCAGTTCGGCCCGGACGAGTTCAGCTTCCTCATGCCGGTTCGCGACGAGATCTCCGGTGAACACGATCACGTCGGGATTTCGAGCCTTGACCGTCGCGAGCACGTGGTCCAGGTCACGCCCCTTCAGGAACGGCCCCGCATGCACGTCGGACAGGTGCGCGATCGTCAGGCCGTCCAGGTCGGCGCGAGCTTCGGGAATGCGCACGACCTCCTCGCGGACGCGCAGTCCACGCGGACTCAAGTGCCGCCAGCGGTACCAGGCGCGGCCGCCCAACATGCGCAGCACGCATTCGGACGTTCGGAAGAACGCGCGGCGCAACCACGAGTGCCGGCGGACCGGCTGACGCAACGGGTCCGCGCGCGTCATCGCGTCAATCGGTGGTCCCGACGCCGCGCTCGGTCGGCTGCCCGACAGCAAGTATCACCTCGCCTTCGGCATCGATCCATTTGGGCTCACCGGCACGCGCGGTCAAGCGCATCCGCAGGCCAAGGGCAGTCATGTCCAAGACGTCCCCGGCCTTCAGATCGGCGAGGCCCAGCCCGCACTGCACGGTCAGCGGTCCGGTGACCTCGATCGAGCCGGAACCCAGGTCGAAGATCAGCGGCGTGCGCTGTTGCAGGCGCACGGCCGCGTTCGGTTCCAGGCGAATCCGCGCGTCACCCAGCACCAGGTCCGCGCGACCGTCGGGACCGGATTCGACGACCTGGCCGCCCATCAACTTGGTCGGGGCGTCCTCGACCGCGGAACCGCTGATCGAGACCTCGCCCGCCAGCCGGGTCACGACGACCGACGGCAGGGTCGGGAAATCGCGCGTGACGGCCCACATCAGGATCGCCATCAATGCGGGATAGAGGAACAGGCGCAAACGCGAGCGCTTGCCCGCGACGCCACGTGACTCGTCCTCCTGCATCTGGCGCCGCGCCATGGCGCGCGCCTTGGTCTCCTGGTCGCGGACCTCCCGGCGCGCGTGGCCCAAAGCCGCGGTCGTCTCGACCATGCCCGCCCAAACCCCTTTGCACTCCGGGCAGTCGTCCAGGTGCGCCCGCAAGCGCTCGACCTCGGCCCCCGGCAGGCTGGACGATAGGTGCTTCCGCGCGAGGTCGCGCATCTGGCTGCAGAGGTCGGTCGGGTCGGGAGAGGACATCAGGAACGGAGCGACGGCCCCTGTGCATCATCGGCGGGGATCCCGGGATTCCCTCGCCCCAACCGGACAACTCTTCGCCGCGCGACGCGATTCCCGGCCTGGATGGACGGGGGCCCGATGAAGCGCGAGCTAGGCCAAGCGCCGGGCACCCGCCGCGATGCGCGCGAGCGATGCTTCGAAGCCCAGCAGGTCGAGCGTCTGGAACAGGTCCGGACCACCGGGCTGTCCGGTCAGGGCACAACGCAACGGCTGGAAGAGGTCCGGGATCTTGGCGTCCTGCTCCTCCACCCAGGCCTTGGTCGCTTCGCCGAGCTCTTGCGCATCGCCGATCGAACCGCGTTCGGTCAACCACCCGGCGTAGGCCTCGAGCAGTTCGACGCGACGGTCACGCTTGCGCGCTCCCTTCTCGGCCTTGGGGTCGTACGCGACGGCATCGTCGGTGACGAAGAAGTGTCCGATCCAGGCGGGCAGATCGGCGTACAGGTTCAGGCGTTCCTGGACCGACACGACGACGCGCTCGAACCACTCGCGGCGGTCGGCGATCTGGTCGGCGGTGAGCAGTCCGGCTTCGATCACGAAGGGCGCGGTGTGGTCGACGAGTTCGGCCGGGGACTCCTGGCGCAGGTACTCGCCGGCGAGCCAGCCGAACTTGTCCATGTCGAAGACCGCGCCGGCCTTCGACACGTCCGTGGCCTCGAAGTTCTGGACGAGTTGCTCCATCGAGAACACCTCGGTCTCGCCATCGAGCGCCCAGCCCTGCAACGCGAGGAAGTTCAAGATCGCCGCCTTGGGATACCCGTTCGCGCGATAGTCCCCCAACGACGTGTCCCCGGTGCGCTTGCTCAACTTCTTGCGATCCTTGCCGAGCATCAACGGCAGGTGCCCGAAGTCCGGCGCTTCGAGCCCGAGCACGCTGTACAGCAGGATCTGCTTGGGTGTGTTGGTCAGGTGCTCCTCGCCGCGCAGGACGTGGCTGATCTGCATGTCGATGTCGTCGCACACGACGACGAAGTTGTAGGTCGGGTTGCCGCCGCCGCGACGCACCAGCACCCAATCGTCGATCTCGGCGTTCGGGAAGGTCACGTCCCCGCGCACGAGGTCGGTGAACGACGTCTCGCCGTCCGGGATGCGGAAGCGCAACGCGAACTCCTCGCCGGCATCCGCGCGCCGCTGGCTCTCGGCCGCATCCAGGTCACGATCCTCGCCGCGGTAGGCCACCATCTGCTTGCGGGCCTCCTGTTCGGCGCGCCATGCATCCAGTTGTTCGGGCGTCGAGAAGTCGCGGTAGGCCACGCCCATCTCGAGCAGCTTCTGGGCCGTCGCGCGGTGACCGTCCACCCGCTCGCTCTGCATGTAGGGCACGTGCGGACCGCCGATGTCGGGACCCTCGTCCCAATCGAGACCGAGCCAGCGCAGACCCTCGAGGATCGCGTCGAGCGATTCCTGGGTGCTGCGGCCCGCATCCGTGTCCTCGATGCGCAGCACGAACGTGCCTTCGTGGCCGCGGGCGAACGCCCAGTTGAAGAGAGCGGTGCGGCACAGACCGAGGTGAACGGTGCCGGTGGGACTGGGGGCGATGCGGACGCGGACGGGACGGGACACGGGGTGGCTCCTCTGGGAAATGGCGCGACGAGGATAGCCGCGCATCGACCCGAACACCCGAGGCGGCGCCGGTTCCTGCGCGGTCCGGGAACTCCGGGGTGGGGAATCGCCCCCACCGAGGCTAGATTCGAGGCCATGTCCAACACGTCCCTCACCCCCGACTTCGTCCGCACGCTCCCCAAGGTCAGCCTCCACGACCACCTCGATGGCAGTCTGCGCCCCATCTCCGTGCTCGAGTTGGCCAAGCAGCAGGGTTACGAGGGCCTGCCGGAGAGCGACCCCGATGCTCTGGGCGAGTGGTTCCGACGCGGCGCGAATCGGGGCAGCTTGGCGGAGTACCTCGAAGGTTTCGCCCACACGATCGCCGTGATGCAGACGACGGAAGCGCTCGAGCGCGTCGCCTACGAGTACATCGAGGACATGCACGCGGACGGCGTCGTCTACGCCGAGGTGCGCTTCGCCCCGCACTTCCACACCGAGGGTGGCCTGGGCCTCGACTCGGTCATGGAAGCGGTGATCAAGGGCCTCGAGCGCGGGCGCGCCGAGCACAAGGTCGAGTTCGGCGTCATCGTCTGCGCGCTGCGCAACCAGCCCGCGGAGCTCTCGCTCAGCCTGGCCGAGCTCGCCGTCGCCTGGTTCGGGCGCGGCGTCTGTGGCTTCGACCTCGCCGGCGAAGAAGCCGGGCACCCGCCCAAGCACCACCTCGACGCGTTCCAGTACATCAAGCGCCACAACGGCTCGATCACGATCCACGCCGGCGAGGGTTTCGGCCCCGAGAGCATCTGGCAGGCGCTGCAGTTCTGCGGCACGCATCGCATCGGCCACGGCACGCGCCTGGTCGAGGACATCGCCGTGTACGAGGGCAAGGTCATCCGCCTCGGCAGCCTGGCGAGTTACGTGCTGGACCATCGCGTCCCGCTCGAGATCTGCCTCTCGTCGAACGTCCAGACGGGCGCGACGCCGTCCATGCAGGAGCACCCGTTCCCCACGTTCCTGGGCCTCGGCATGCGCGTCACGCTCAACACCGACAACCGCCTGATGAGCGGCGTGACGTTGACCGACGAGTACATGCTGGCGCACAAGGAATTCGGTCTGGGCCTGCAAGCGATGGAGCGCGTGACCGTCAACGGCATCAACGCCGCCTTCTTCCGCTACAAGGACCGCGATCGGGTGCTCAAGGACGTGATCCTGCCCGGCTACGCGGCCGCGCGCGAGGAACTGGGCATCGCGCCTTACTGATCGATCGGCTCTCGACGGGATCGCGCGGCCGACGTACCTTGCTCGCCATGAACGAGATGCGCCTGCACGACCCCGAGGCCTTCGCCGGCCGCGTCGAGATTCGCACGATCGAGAGCTCGTTGCTCAAGGGCAACCCGCTGGGCGATCCGCACCGCCGGGACGTGCCGGTCTACGTCCCGCCCGGTGAGGCGCGCGACCTGCCCGTCGTGTTCGTGCTGACCGGCTACACGGGCCGCGGCCAGTCGCTCCTGGAATCGCATCCTTGGAAGGCGAGCGTCGCGCTGCAGTACGACCGTTTGGTCGCCACCGACAAGGCACCGCCGGTGCTGCTCGTGTTCCCCGATTGCTTCACGCGTTTGGGCGGCAGCCAGTACGTGAACAGCTCGGCGGTCGGTCTCTACGAGGACCACGTCGTGGAAGAACTCGTCCCGTTCGTCGATGCGCACTGGTCGACGCAATCCGGAGGCCGCGGCGTCTGCGGCAAGAGCTCCGGCGGCTTCGGCGCCCTGCACCTCGGCATGCATCACCCGGACACGTTTCACGCCGTCGCGTCGATCAGCGGCGACTGCGCGTTCGAACACGGCTATGCGCACGACTTCCTGCCGGCCTGTCGCGGCCTGCTCGAGCACGGCGGCGACCCCCAGGCGTTCCTGACCAAGTTCGAGACCGATCACAAGCTGAAGGGCGACGGCCACGCGGTGATCTCCCTGCTGGCGATGGCGGCGTGCTACTCGCCGAACCCGATCGCGCCGTTGGGCTTCGACCTGCCGGTGAACCTCGAGACCGGGGAACGCATCAAGGACGTGTGGGACCGTTGGCTGCGCTTCGACCCGGTCGTCGCGGCGGCGGCTCACGTCGATGCGTTGAAGAGCCTGAAACTGCTGCACCTCGAAGCCGGCAAGCGTGACGAATTCCACCTGCAGTTCGGCTTGCGGATCCTGGTACGCAAGCTGAAGGAACTGGGCGTCCCCCATGTCCACGAGGAGTTCGAGGGCGGCCACTTCGACATCAATCACCGCTATCTCGGGGTCATCCCCAAGCTGGTGGAGGCCCTCCGGGGCTGATCCTGTCGATTCCGCCCCCTCGCGGACGAAAACGCCGCAAGAACCGACCGCAGGATCTCCGGAAGGGATGAATAGCCCCGGGTCGAATCGGTAGCTTAGGCACCGTCGCTCGAACCCTGCCACCCTCGACCCCCCGAGGTGGCTGCCCCCGACCCGCGAGCGTCCGGAGACTGACCTATGGGATTCCTGCCTGACGAGTGGACGCTGAGAACGACCTATATGGTCCTAGGTGCCGCCGGCGGTGCCATCTTGAGCATCCAGATGGTCCTGATGCTGATCGGCGTCGACGGCGAAGGTGACTTCGATGCTGATGGCGACTTCGATCCGGGCAGCGACGGGATGGGACTGCTCTCCATCCGCGGCGTCGCCAGCTTCCTGACCTTCTTCGGCCTCGTCGGATGGTACGGACTCGAGAACGGCTGGTCGGCAGCCAAGTCGTCGATGGTCGGCCTGGCCGCCGGCTCCGCGATGATGCTGTTGGTCGCGTTCATCATGACGCAGTACCGCAAGCTCGCGTCCGAAGGCAACCTCGACCCGGGCAACGCCGTCGGTACGACGGCCTCGGTCTACCTGAAGATCCCGGGCAACAACTCGGGTCGCGGGAAGATCACCGTGTCCATCCAGGACCGGACGCACGAATATCAAGCCACCACCAAAGGTCCGGAGATCCAGACGGGCTCCGAGGTTCGCGTGGTGCGCATGATCACCGAGAACACGTTCGAGGTGGAGGCGATCTCGTAGTCGACCGGCTGCGACACGACCCTCTGCCCTGCTCCACTCCCTTTCGCACTGGATCCAGATCCGACGGCAACTCCTTCGATGCCGCCCATCCTGATCCTCGTATCCATCATCTTGGTTCTGGCAGGTTTCCTGCTGATCCTCGCTAGGCGCACGAAGCGCTGACATCGACCTCTAGGAGGCTCCACTTGCTACAGACAATGCTCCCTCTCGCCGTGATTCAAGACGGCATCATGGACGGGGACGCCGCGATGGTCTTCATCGTCCTCGCCATCGTTCTGGTCCTTGCGGGCTTCATGCTCATCCTGGCGCGTCGCTACAAGCGCTGCCCCTCGAACAAGATCCTGGTCGTCTACGGA
>TARA_R110002096_G_scaffold5421_1_pt1 | contig 40360 bp, 37 predicted proteins | sample TARA_R110002096 | Tara Oceans TARA_R110002096 (sample SAMEA4397295) | marine metagenome | biome: Polar Biome; feature: [DCM] deep chlorophyll maximum layer (ENVO:01000326); material: water (ENVO:00002006), including particulate matter (ENVO:01000060) such as... | depth 35 m
CTCGGTGACGAGGTCCGCGCGCATCAGGATCTCGACCGCGCGCGCGACGAGCGCACCCGCAGCGACCTTGGCGTGGTGGTAGTACACGCGCTCCGAGAAGTAGTAGCGCGCCTCGAGCATGCGCACGATCTCGGACAGGATGTCCTCGCGCAACAATTCGTGTTTGGCGAGGTCGATGTACAGATTCCCGGACGAGCGATCGATCTTGAAGTAGCTCGTGACGCGCTCGTCGACCTGAAGTCGCAGGCCGGTGAAGTAGGCGTCGCGCGCGAGGTAGTCGAGGATGTCCGCCGCGATCGTGCCGGACACGACCTGGCGCCAGTACGCCGGCACCTCACGGCCGCCGGACTTCTTGCCGGCCATGACCGTCATCACGTCCTCGGCGAGCCCCAGATCGTGCAGCACCTTGCCGAGCGGGCGGCTCTTGTCGAACACGCGCTCGTAGCGGTAGGCGGAGTCGTGGCGCTCGAACAGACCGTCCTGGTCCTCGATGCCGTGGCCGTACGGGATGTGCGTGACGTCGTGCAGCAGGGCCGAAACGCGAATGACGCGCGCCTCCTCCTCACTGATCGCCAGCGTCGCACGCGGGTCGAGCTCGAACGACAGGTTGACCGAGTCGATCAGCTTCTGCGTCACGTGCACGGTTCCGATCGAGTGATCGAAGCGCGTGTGCAGTGCACCCGGGAACACGAGGTAGGCCGTGCCCAGTTGCTTCACACCGCGCAGGCGTTGGAACTCGGGCGTATCGAGGAGCCGCAGCTCTTCGTGGGTCAGGTACACGTCCCCGTGAACGGGGTCGCGCATCACGCTGTAGCGTTTGCGTCCGGCCAATGGATTCGACTCGCGCACGGGAGTCGCAAGCGGAGTCTTGCGACAGGCCCATGCTCATGCGATGGGCCCAGTGTATCGCGCTCGGCATGGGTCGGGGCCGGCGGTCCGCATGGAGTGCGCAACGGGAGACGGCCGTGGCGACTCAGCTGCGAGCGCCTACCGGAACGGATCGCACCGCCCTCGGATCACTCTCGCCACGGCGGGGAGCGACGAACCACGTTCGCATCCGATAGACGCCTCCCGAGAACGGCGCAAGCACGGCTGAGCACCATGCATTCAGCACAGCACCACATCTCCATTTGGGCAGCGCGCTTTCGACCCGTGGACCGAATGAACAGGCGTGGACCTAGGCCTCAGGTCGACGCAGCACGGCGCTGATGTGGTTCACGAAGAACTCGCGCACGCCGGGGATCGACCCGATCAGCGGCAGGTTCAGCACGCTCGTGTACTTGCGGTGCTGCAGTTCCAGTCCGCACTCGCGCACGAGGCTCTCGAACTGCTTCACGAGCATCTTGTTCAGACCCGCTTCGGCGTACGTGCGATATCCGTCGTTGCGATACGACTGGCGCACGGTCATCACGGCCTTCTCGGGGAAGAGCAGGTGGGAATACGGCAAGCGGCAGAAGAAGTACATATGACTTCCGTACGGCGCGCGCCAGGGAGGGCCGAAGCTGAGCACCACGTGTCCGCCCGGCTTGATCATGTCGCGCATCTGCTGCAACACCGCCTTGGCGTCGTCGAAGTGCTCGAACGCGTTTTGGCTGAGCACCAGGTCGAACGGCTCGCCTTCGATCTGGTCGGGATGCGTGACGAACTGGATCTTGTCGGCGACGCCCTCGCGCTCGATCAACGCACGCGCGTCGCTGAGCGCTGCTTCGTTGATGTCGATGCCCACCACCTCGGTCGCGCCCTCGTTCAACAGCGTCAACGACTGATCCCCGGTGTTGCAACCGAAGTCGACGACGCGCTTGCCGCGCACATACTCTGCGAGGAAGCCCGGCACCTCGTCCTTGACGAGCTGCAACGGGTCCGTCGGATCCCAGGGATCGTTCGGGTTGTCGTCCGCATCGGGCGAACGACTGATCATGCGCAGGAGGCGCGTGGAGAAGCTCTCGCTCATCCAACTCGCTCCCTGCTCGCTGCCGTCGTTCGAAGACGGAGGTGTCTCTTGCCCTGCGGATCCATCGTGCTTCCCGTTCGGGAGGGACGGATCATACGCATCACCGGCAGCGCCCCGGAGGGCGAGGAGGGACTTCCCTTGGTCTCGAGTGGTTTCGCTCATTGGATAGACCCAGTGGTCAGGGTCTCGAACCCGAAGTCGTCCAGGGAGAGCGGGGTTCTTGAGCCGTCTCTGATGGAGTAGAGCTCGAAGCGGTTGAGGCCGTGCTCACCAGGCGCCTGAAGGAGAAAGAGGTCAGCTCCGATCTCGGCTCGGACGAACTCACGCTCAGCCAACCCGTCCAACTTGTGATGAACCCCAGTCAAGTCGATCCAACCGGCATGGGTCACCCCGACACGACCAGGCTGGCTGGACCACCGCAGACCGGACAAGCCCGATCGTCGCATCAAGACCTCTCCCGCGCGCACATCGAAGATCGTCAATTCCTGGCCTTCGCCTTCCAACCAGAACCAACATCCGCATGGAGACACATAGGGTCGTGCGTATTCCCAAACACTCTCGATCCAGACAATTTCTTCGCCCGTTGAGATGTCGAGGCGGACAAGTTGGTCATCCTTCACAACCGCGAAGTGACCTGGTTGCTCCAGTGGAACACCTCGGAACTTGTGGAGGCCATCGGTGGCGTGCCCCTCGAAGGTGAAGCGATACCCGTCCGGTGACTTGTCGACGCGAAACCAGGTATCGAATTCTCGCGAGACTTGGAGACCTCGATGGTCTCGTCCACCGGCTTCCGCGCAAGCGCCATGCTGCACGATCGAGTTGGAACCCGAGTCGAGGTCGAATCGGCACAACATGCCACGATCATCCAAGAAGACGAAGTTTCCGTCAGAGTCCCAACAGGGAGCCTGCCAAGTCCCTGCCCAGGCGGTGAATGGTTGGCCCACGTACGGAATCACTTGATGTTCGCGCGTATCGAGGTTGAGTGCTCGACTCTCGGAGGTGGTTTCCATCTCGAGTTGAGTGCCTCGGTGATACAAGCGTCTTTCCTGGTATCGAAAGGCCAGTAGAAACTGCCCATCTGGCGAAGAGCGGAATTCGAGGCGGTCGTGGACCCTCTGAACTAGGACCGTTTCCATGAGGAACTGGTGGCCCCAAGCCGTACCTGTCGTTGCGATCAGCCCCAACACGATGACACCGGGAGAAACACGGCGCAACCGCATCCCTCGATCGCTTCCTGGTCGGTAGACCATCGCCGCGCACATCATTAGGCCGACCAAGAGGAACCCTGCGTACTGAGGGCGCATCAACGTCTCGAGGATGGGCCCGTACCAGTCCCCCATCATCACACCACCGAGAGTCCAAAGCGGGCATGTGAACATCAAAGCACCCAGCCACGCGAGGAGAGGCTGGCGTGTCATCCCGGTGAGCCAAACGGACAGCCCGACGGCGAGGAGCGCCGTGAAGATGGCCTCGGGCGCCGGTGCCAGTTCCATGTGGATGGGCCAGCCCGAGCCGAACCAAGCGAGACACGCCTGGGAGAGCAGGGTCCATGCGAGGAATCCAGCACTCGCGAGCAACAGGTAGCTCACCTTGGCTGACCACAGAAACGTCGACCCGACCGGCAAGCATGCCAAGTGGTCACCGAACTTGGATTGCTCGTCTCGACTGAAGAGATCCGCTGCTAACACGGTTGCGAACACACCGACCATTCCCGGCAAGATCCAACTCGTGCCCAGCATGTAGTTCTCGACGCTTGGAAGCCCGACGATGGCCTGAAAAGCAAGGAGCATGGCCGGGGCGAGGAGAAGCCAGAGGACCACGAAGCCCTTGCGGCCAAGGAACTCGCTCCGGTGGATTGCGCCGACGGTTCGACGCCACGCATGAAATCCAATACTGGGGGAGTTACCGAGAATCACTGTGACTCCTCCTTCATGTCGATCAACAAAGTGACGTCATCCGTGCGTCGATCCCAGAGGTAGAGGGCGGATGTATCAGCGTTGGTCGGCCGACCACCGCCGTATTCGTAGAATATCAGTCGATTGCCATCGAGCCATACGGCCGGATAGCCCGGAGGATCGAATTCATGTTTCTCCCAATCATCAGACACCCAGTAGTGGCGTCTTTGGTCACGGACACCTGGGACGTGCAATTCCTGATTCGGATCCCAATAAAACCCCTCGAGGACACGACCTGGAACGGTTGACCATGTCACTGATCCGATGAGATCGATCTTCGTCTCTCCGCTCCACGCATCAAGAATCCGGACGGCACTGTCATGGCGCTGTGATAGGGCCCACCTGCCATCCGGTGAGTCACCTCGGTAGTAATACGCTCCTCCAGAGTGGACCGACCAGATCACCTCTTTGGCGAGCAAGTTCCGCCGCTCGAGAGTCTCACCATCGAGAACGATCACGTCGCCACGCTTCTGACATGGCCTTGCATGGACATCGCTGTTCGCCAATACGAGCCAACGCTCATCAGGGTTCAGGTCGCTGGCAGTCTCTTCGCGAATCCATACCGAACCCTCCCGGTCATGATGCCGGCCTACTCTGCGAACAGAGCCCCAGTTCTGGCCTCGCGATCGCCTCTTCCATTCGTCCCATTCCGCACAGTCAATGTGACGAACAATATTGGAGGACTCGACATCGAAGATGAATCGCCCGGACTGGGATGGCTCAGACTTGAATTGCTTATTCCCGAGGATGAGGTGCGTGTCGTCTGCCCAAGCCACTGCGCCCGCGAGGGCCAGAGTGCCAACATCTTCCGAGATTCGGACGATTTCTCCCGTTGCCGTATCCAGCACACCCCACTCCATGGAGTATTGAAACTCAGGGTCTAGGGTGATCAGAGGTACGGAACGTTCTTGGTGGTAGAAGGTCACGAATCGGCCTGAGGGTGAAGGGATCCAACAACCAACCTCTCCAACATGCGGCGAGTCTATCATCGCAACCCATCCAACTGCGGGGACGATGGGTCCGATCAATACCGATGAAGCAATGACCCCACGATGCAACATCTTCCGGCCAGGTGATCCGGGCCTATAGACGCAAATGCTGGCTGCACCTAGCAGAACAACCGTTGAGACCGCTATCCAACCAGTTGGAATCATGCCAGCGTAGTACGGAACCAAGCCGTAAACCCTCTGGGCATCCAGGGCATGATCGGCCTCTGTGGCTACGTACAAGAACAACCCAGATGCGACCAGACAGACAACCGATTGCCGAAAGACAAGGGTGCACAAGATGCTGAAACCTAGACCTGCCAGCATGTATCGGAATGCCGCGGGCGACGCCACCTCGGACCACTGGGCGTCAACGACCGGGCCGCCAAGGACCGAACGCGATAACTCGAATGCGACAAACCAAGCAGTGAGACAGGCCGTTGCAACGACGATGTAGGACGACTTGGCAGCGAGGAGCTTCACCCGTTGGACGGGTAGTGGCTGAAACGCTCTCCCCACTTCTGTGCGCTCATCCCGTGCGAAGCACTCGCTGATCAGGACGAATGAGCTGAGTGCCACCAGCGAGAACCACAGAAGCGGAACGGCCTGGCCGATCTCGATCTCCTCTCGGAAAAAGCGTTGGGTGAAGTCAAGCAGCAGCGGCCCTGCGCAGGCCAGGACGAGGAACAGACCGCGCGTGTCGCGCCACTCCTTGTGGACCAGCGCGACGAATCCGCGGCCGGGGATGTGGGGCGTACTCATCACGCTGCCTCTCCACGCGAGTCGACGGCGACCAACAGGTCTTCCAGGTCGCGGGGCAGTTGTTCGACTTGCTGGACGCGATCGTCGGAACGCAACGCGGCGTCGATCTGATCGCTCCAATCGAGGTACACGAGGACCTTATCGCCCTCCGACTCTTCGATCATCGGGTTGCCAGGTGCACTCCATTCATCGACGTCGCCATCGAGTTGAACACGCACACGAGCGAACTGACTCTGCAGCGTTTCGAGGTCGTCCACATGCGTGATTCGGCCTCCATCCATGAACGCCAAGCGATCGGCGCAGCGTTCGACGTCGACCAACGAGTGGCTGACCATCAACGCGCTGCTTCCGGCATCGCGCAGGTGCTCCAGGACGCCTCCGAACACGCGCCGACGAGCAATCGCATCGAGGCCCGAGAACGGTTCGTCCAACAGCAAGAGCTTGGGGTGATGCGCGAGCGCGGCGACCAGGTTCTCGAGCGCCTTCTGGCCCTTGGACAGTTCGCTGTAGCGCTGCGCCTCGTCCAGGTCGAACAGCTTGAGCATCTCAGCCGCGTGTTGCTCGTCCCAGGTCGGGTACATCGGCTCCAGCAGCTTGAAGTGATCCCGGATCCGCATCCACGGGGGCAGATCCGTGCGGTCCGCGACGTAACCCACCGAACGGCGCACCTTGATCTTCTTGCGGCGCGGGTTCAGACCCAAGACTTCGATCGCATCGGCCTTGCACGGATGCGCGCCGATCAGGGCACGCAACAAAGTCGACTTGCCCGCTCCGTTCGCGCCAACCAATGCGGTGACGCTGCCGGCGGGTAGGTCGAGGTCGAGACCATCGAGAACACGGCGGCGGCCATAACGGGCCGACAAACCACGGATGTGAAGGACAGGGTTCATGCGGATTTCCTCTGCTCTGGGGCGAGGTCCGCGGCGCAGGCGGCGCGGACCAGGGTTTCGATCTCGTCTCTCGTGAGACCCGCTGCGCAGGCCTCCAGTACAGCGCGTTCCAGGCGCTCGGCCACGACGCGCGCGGCGGCCTTGCGACACACCGACAACGCCTTCGGGGCGACGAACATGCCGTCCCCGCGACGCGACTCGAGCACGCCCTCGCGCTCGAGCTCACGCCAGGCGCGGCTGACGGTGTTCGGATTGACGCGGACCAGGGCGGCCAGCGCACGCACACTCGGCAAACGGTCCCCGGGCGCCATCCGCTCCGCCGCCACGGCGAAACGGACCTGATCCGCCAGCTGTTCGCTGGGCGGCGTGGGAGCCCTGGGATCGAGTTCGAAGTGCACGGGTGTCCTATCGGGGTAGGACACCCATGCACTTGAGCGGAAGGCTGCCCGAATCGAGTGGAACGCCTTCTTGCACGTCTGAAGGCCTGTCCAGGGGCCAAACTTGATTGGGGCAGCCCTTCCGTGGAGCGCAGGCCGAGGGCTCCGGCAGGGTGGGCAACCAGCTGACCTGGAGATCCACGTGTGGCCTCTCCACTTGAATGGGGCAGCCTTTCGGTGGAGCGAAGACCGAGGTCTCTCGCGGGGTGGGCAAAGGCTGGCCTGAAGGCCCACCCGTGGTGTCTCCACTTGATTGGGGCAACCTTCCGGCCGAAGCGTGTGCAGCTAGACTCATCGCATGCCCGCACCTCTCTCCATCCTCGCGCTCGAGCCTTGGTTGGGAGGGAGCCATGAGCAGTTCCTGCTGCAGTGGCAAGCGAGCTCGGAGCACGAGGTGCGCCTCGTCGGCCTGCCTGCGCGTCATTGGAAGTGGCGCATGGCTTCCGGTGGCTGGCGGCTCGCCGAGAAGGTCATTCGCGAGGACGTTCCGCGGCCCGACGTGATCTTCGTGTCGTCGCTCTGTGAACTCGCGCAGCTGTATGGGTTCCTCCCGAACGGCTGGGGCGACGTGCCCAGCGTCCTCTACTTCCACGAGAACCAACTGACGTATCCGCTGCAGGACGGTGAGGAGCGCGAGCTCGCGCATGGTTGGCAGAACTTGCTGTCGTGTGCGCGGGCGACGCGCGTCGTGTTCAACTCGGCTTGGCATCGTGACGAATTGCGCCAGGCTGGCGGTGACCTGCTCAGCAAACTGCCTGCGCCCAAACCGCGTGCGCGCATCGAACAAGCGCTCGAACAAGCCGATTTCATTTGGCCCGGAATCGATTGTGGTGGATTTCCATTGGGCGCGGGTGCACCGGAAAGTGCTCCGCTGCGCGTTGGATTCAACCACCGCATGGAGCACGACAAGGATCCGATCGCGTTCCTCGACGCATGCATCGAGGCTCGGAAACGCGGCGCCGACCTCGAAGTCGTCCTGATGGGCGCCAAGTTCGACAAGGCGCCCGAAGGTGTCAGCGCACGACTCGAACAGCTTGGCGATGCGGCGCTCTTCGCCGGGTTCGACGACGACCGAGCGACCTACGCGGCTCGACTCGGAACGTGTGACGTTGTCGTCTCGACCGCACTCCACGAGTTCTACGGCATGGCCATGCTCGAAGCGCTGACGACGGGCTGCGCGTTGCTCGCCCCAGACCGACTGGCGTATCCTGAGGTCCTCCCGACTTCCGTAGAGGGTGTCGAACTCTTCGCGGATTCGGAACTGGCCGTGCGCCTGACGCAACACGCGAGGGAATGCCCGCGCCTACGAGACACCCAGGCACGAGCCAGGCGCAGAACGGCTGCCCTGCCACACGACTCCGCCGCCTCCGCCAAGGCCCTGGACCGCTTGGCCCGAGAAATCACGTAATCACCAGATCGCGGCCCGGGCCTTACCACAGACTCGACTTTCGGCCCCGGCCACCCAAGAGAGAACCGCTCCATGGACTTCCACGATCGCCTCGAAGTGACATAACGTCATGGCCCCGGTGTCATCCTCTTCGTGCTCGCCGACCATGGCATCGCCATCACGAACAGGAAGACCGCAAAGGAAGTACGCGCCGATCGGGCGGCCTGCCGACCGTAGAGTTTCATTCCCCCCATTCACTCCCAAGGAAAGATCCATGACCCCCCGTCAAAGCCTCGGCGTGCTCGTGCGCGCACTCGGCATCTACATCGTCTTCACGACGCTTCAGCAGTTCCTGTCCGTCATGACGACCAACCTCACCTTCAAGATGTTCTTCTTCCGATTCCTGGGATCGTTCGCCATCGGGGCGTTCTTGTTCTTCAAGGCATCGATCTTCGAGGAATTGGCATTCCCCAATTCAGGGCAACCGCGCGTCGATGAAGGTCATGGTCCTGATTCCAAGGTTGAGTCCTGATGATCCGCTCCTTGGACGGGCGCCACTTGTTCGGTGTCGTCGTTCGCACGTTCGGGCTCTTCTTCCTCGTCAGCGCCATCCTGACGATGGGCGAGCAGATGGCCAGGAATCCGGACAACCTGTTCCGATCCGATAGGGTGGTGATCGAGTTCGTCTCTCACCTAGCACTTGGCCTTTTGCTGTTCATGGTCGCGGACCCGATCGTCAATCTCGCCTATCGCAAGACGCTCGAAGAACGCGTCGAGATCGAGAAGGATCGACTCATCGCGGAGGCGCAACGCATGCGCGACCGCGAGCGAGACCAGTAGCCGGGCAAGCCAACGAGCCCAACGCAAAGGAGCTCGCTCCCCATCGGGGAACGAGCTCCTTTCGTCTCTAACGTAACGGCCTCAGACCGAAGCGCCGACCTTGCGCAGCGCGTTGGCGACCATGTCGCCGACCTCATTGGTCGGGTGCGCGCCGGTCGTGACGGCCTTCAGCTGGCCGCTCTTGAACAGGTCCACGACCGTGGCTTCGATCGCGGCGGACGCCGCCGACTCGCCGACGTAGTCCAACATCATGCTGGCCGCCAGGATCGCCGCGACGGGCGACGCGAGGTTCTTGCCCGCGTGCTTCGGCGCCGAACCGTGGATCGGCTCGAACAGGCTGACCTGACCGGGGTGCAGGTTGCCGGAGGCCGCGATGCCCATGCCGCCCTGCACCATCGCACCGAGGTCGGTGATGATGTCGCCGAACAGGTTCGGGGTGACCGCGACGTCGAACCACTCGGGGTTCTTGACCATCCACATGCACGCGGCGTCGATGTAAGCGTGGTCCGTTTTGATGTCTTCGTACTCGGCGGCGACGATGGCGAAGACGCGGGTCCAGATGTCCTGGGCGCGCACGGCGTTGGCCTTGTCGATCAGCGTGACCTGCTTGCGCTTGTTGCGCTTGCGAGCCAGCTCGAAGGCATAACGGATCGCGCGCTCGACGCCCTCGCGGGTGTAGACCATCGTCTGGGTCGCCACCTCGTGGTGCTGGCCCTTGTGGCAGAAGCCGTGCATGCCCGCGTAGGCATCCTCGGTGTTCTCACGGATGATGACCATGTCCACGTCGTCCGGGCCCTTGCCCTTCAACGGGCACAGGCGCTCGTCGTAGAGCTTGATCGGGCGCAGATTGATGTAGAGGTCGAGCTCGAAGCGCGCCTTGGCGATGATGCCGTACTCGATCTTGCCGACCTCGAGACGCGGATCACCGATGGCGCCCAGGAAGAGCGCCTTCATCTGCTTGGTCTCTTCGAACTGCGCGTCGGGCCAGATCTCGCCGGTGTCCAGGAAGTGCTGGCTGCCGAAGGGGTACTCAGTCTTCTTCAGCGAGAAGCCGAAGACCTCGGCCGCCGCGTCGGCGACCTTCATCGCTTCGCGCGTGACCTCGGGACCGATGCCGTCGCCGCCGATGATTGCAATGTCGTGCTGTGCCATGTGAATTCCCCTTCGTTGGATTAAGCGTGAGTGACGCTCTCGACCTCGGCGAACATGCCGGGGCGATAGGCCACGATCCGGCCGGCGACTGCGGATGCAGCGACGGTCAGAGGTGAGGCCAGGTACAAGCGGCCGGGGCCGCTGCGACCTTGGAAGTTGCGGTTGATCGCGCTGACGGTGACCTGGTCGCTGTCCTCGCTGACGCCCGGGCCGCAGCCGATGCACGCACCGCAGCCTGGTTGGATGACTTCGACGCCGGCCTTGCGGAAGACCTGGTCGTAGCCCTTGGACTGCGCGTAGTCGCGCACGCCTTCGGAGCCGTACTGCACGTACATCTTGACGCCGTCCTTGACCTTGCGGCCGGCGTCGAGCGCCTCTTGCAGCACGCGCGCGTAGCTGTCGAAGTCGAAGTCCTTGCCCGCCGTGCACGAACCGCCGTAGGCGATGTCGATGGCGACGTCCTCGAGGTCCTCGATGTTCTTGCCGTACGTCGGGTCGCCGGGTTCGGCGACCATCGGACGGATCGAGGACAGGTCGATCGTGTGGCGACCGCCCGCGTACTCGGCGTCCGGGTCGGGAGCGATGAAGGACGCCTCGATCTGTTCGACGGTCTGGCCCGGACGACGCGGCGCGAGCCATTCGGCCAGCTGGCGGTCGCCTTCGCAGATGCCCGAACGCGCGGAGCACTCGGTCGCCATGTTGCACAAGGTCGCGCGCTCGTCGGGGTTCAAGGAGGCCAGTCCCGGCCCGCCGAACTCCATGACGCGGTTCAACGTGTCCTCGCGCTTGGCGAACGTGTCCAGGATGAACAGCATCAGATCCTTGGCGGTGCAGCCCGGATCGAGCTCACCTTCCAGATCGAAGCGAATCGCCTCGGGGATCTTCACGAACGTGAAGCCGCTGGAGATCAACCCCGCGTACTCGGTCGCGCCGACGCCCCACGTGAGCGCGTTCGATCCGCCGCCCATGCAGGTGTGGCTGTCCGTCGCCTGGATGAAGTCGCCGGGATCGACGAACTCCTCGCGCGCCACCTGGTGACAGATGCCGGGCGAGACGCCGTCCTTGGCGCTGTAGTCGCGCACGCCGGTGTGGCGCTGGAACTCGTTCTGCAGGTCGCGCAGCGTCTGGATCTGGTCGGTGAACGGCGCCATCTTCTTCACGCCGGTGGCGTAGAGCAGGTGGTCCTCGAAGACGGCCAGCTTGTCCGGGTTCTGGACCTTGTAGTCGGCGCCGTATTCCTGGGCGAGGAAGTAGTGCACCTGGGCCGTCGTGAACTCGTGGCTGTAGCCACCGTCCACGTTGACCAGGCACGCATCGCCGGGCTTCAAGGACTTGTGCCCGTCGGAACCGACCAATTTCTTGGCCAGGATCTTCTCGGACATGTTCATCGGACGCGTCGCCGTTGCGGGCGCCGGGACCTCGACCTCGCCGGCGGCCAGCTTGGCCGCGAACGGGAACAGGCCGCCCGACTCCAGGATCGCCCGGTTGACCGGGGCGAGGTGCGAGGTCAGGTCCTCGAGCGGCAGCGCTTCCCCGTCCTGCAGACGGGCGAGCATCGCGTGGTCCCCCATCAACTGGCCGAGGTTGATGTTGTTCTGGCGGTGGATCGGCGCGAAGGACGACGCGATGACGAGGCGAATGCCGCACCAACGCTCGGCCTGGGGCGCGGTCTCGCGGCTGGAGCCGGTGCCCTTGCGCTGACCCGAGACGATGACCTGGAAGTTGCCGTCCATCAGCGCGCGCGTGCCGAACACGCGCTCGCCGGAGGCGTTCAAGAGGCCCGCGTAGGCGTCGAACGCAATGTCCTCGGGCTTGTGCCGGAAGCACACCCAAGCCGGCGTCATCGTGTCGGTGTTGATGTCGTCCAGCAGGTCGGCGGGGTCGACGTCGCGGGCGTTCAGGTTCACCTCGCCACGCAACTGCTTGCCGATCAGCTCCAGGTCCTTGGTCAGGAACAGGACGCGCTTGCCTTCCGTCAAACGAACGACGCGCCGACCCTGGGGGGTCGTGTGAATCATCGGATTCATGGGTGATCCTTTCAGGCAGCGGCCGGGTTCTCGATCAGGATCGCGATGCCCTGGCCGCCACCGATGCACGCGGAGGCCACGCCGTAGCGCTTGCCGGTCCGCTGAAGTTGCATGGCCAGCGTCAGCACGAGGCGCGTGCCGGTCGCACCCAACGGGTGGCCCAAGCTGATCGCGCCGCCGTTCACGTTGCACGTGTCGCGGTTGAGTCCGAGCTCCTTCTCGCAGCCCAGGTACTGGCCGGAGAACGCCTCGTTGATCTCGTAGAAGTCGATGTCGTCGGTCTTCAAGCTGGCCTTCTCGAGCAGTTGCTGGATCGCGGGAACCGGACCGATGCCCATCTCTTTGGGATCGACGCCGACGTAACTCCAGGAGCGAACTTGAGCCAGCACGTTCAGGCCATCGGCCTTGGCGCGCTCGGCCGTCGTCACGACGACCGCTGCCGCACCGTCGACGATGCCGCTGGCGTTGCCGCCCGTGACCGTACCGTCCTTGCCGAACGCAGCGCGCAGCTTGGACAGCGCTTCGAGCGTCGTCTCGGGCTTGATGTGGTCGTCCGAGTCGATGACGACCTCGCCCTTGCGGGTCTTGATCGTGAACGGCGCGATCTCCTCGGCGAAGCGGCCTTCCTTGACGGCGGCGGCGCCCAATTGGTGGCTGCGGAACGCGTACTCGTCCTGCTGCTCGCGCGTGATGTTCAGGCGCTTGGCGATGGCCTCGGCCGTCTGGGCCATGTACGAGTCCGCGTACGGGTCGTACAGGCTGGCGAAGAGCGAGTCCTGCATCTCGGGCGCCTTGCCGAAGGGAAAGCCCTGGCGCGCGCCGTACATGACGTAGGGCGCCATGCTCATGTTCTCGGTGCCGCCGGCCAACGCGGTCGTCGCCTCGCCCAGTTGAATCAACTGGGACGCGGACACGATCGACTGGATGCCGGAGCCACACAGGCGGTTGACGGTCAACGCGGGGACCGGGACCGGCACGCCAGCCTTGAGTGCCATGTGGCGTGCGCCGTAGAGCGCGTCGAGCGAACTCTGCAACACGTTGCCGAAGACGACGTGATCGATCGACTCGGGGTCGACCTTGGAACGCTCGAGCGCGGCCTTGCCGGCGTGGGCCGCCAGGTCGATCGCACTGATGTCCTTGAACTTGCCGTAGCCCGGCGTGCCGACGTACTCGCACATGGGGGTGCGGGCGCCGCCGACGATCACGATGTCTTGGTTCATGGTGTGGCTCTTGGAGCACGGAGGGCCGAAGCCCTCGAAGGGAGCTGAGGAGAACAAGCGCCTCCCCGTTGAATTCGATTGCGGGGTGCGCCTAGGCGCCTTTGAAGTCGGGCTTGCGCTTCTCGAGGAAGGCGCTCATGCCCTCCTTCATGTCCTCGGTGACCGACGCCTTGCCGAAGTACTCGGTCTCCATGGCCTCGCCCTCGGACTGCGGCATGTCCCAGCCGCGCAGGATCGCTTCCATGCCGAAACGGATGGCGACAGGTCCCTTGGCGAGCATCGAGCCGACCATCTTGAGCGTGCCTTCGCGCAGTTCCTCGGGCTCGAAGACGCGGTTGATCACGCCCATGCGCTGGCAGTCCGCCGCGCCGAACATGTCGCCGGTCAGCACCCACTCGCGCGCGACGCCAGGACCGGCGATGCGGGCGAGGCGTTGCGATCCGCCGTAGCCGGGGATGATGCCCAGGCTGACTTCGGGCAGGCCCATGCGGGCCTTGGACGACGCGGTGCGCAGCGTGCACGCGAGCGCCAGCTCGCAGCCGCCGCCCAGTGCGAAGCCGTTGACCATCGCGACGGACGGCTTGCCCAGGTGCTCGAGCTTGCGGAACACGGACTGACCGAAGGCGGCCAGTTCCGAGGCCTTGTCGGCCTGTCCAGCGACGGCGAGCAGCTCGCCGATGTCGGCGCCGGCCACGAAGGCCTTCTCGCCCTCACCGGTGACGACGACGGCGCGCGCGGAGTCGTCGGCCTTGATGGCGTCGAACGCCGCGCCGAGCTCGGTCAGCGTCTGGTGGTTCAGCGCGTTCATCTTGTCCGGACGGTTGACCGTCACGAACGCGATGCCGCCCTCCACCTCGAGACGGATGTTCTCGAAGCTCATGCGCTGGCCTCCACGACCGTCGCCTTGACGATCTCGACCGGGTTCACGGGCGCGGAGCCCTCGCCGCCCGGCTTGGTCTCGCCGCCGACGATGGCGTCGAGCGCCTCGAAACCGTCGACCAGCTTGCCGAACGCCGTGTACTGGTTGTCCAGGAAGCCGGCCTCGCCGTGCACGACGAAGAACTGGCTGCCGGCCGAGTCGGGATCCTGGGAGCGCGCCATCGACAGCACGCCGCGCTCGTGGTGGAAATCGTTGAACTCGGCCTTGATCTGGTAGCCCGGACCGCCGGTTCCCCAGCGGTTGCCCATGCCTTCCGGCTCCTTGGTGTTCGGGTCGCCGCCCTGGATCATGAATCCGGGGATGACGCGGTGGAACTTGGTGCCGTCGTAGAAGCCGTCACCGGCGAGCTTGACGAAGTTCGCCACGTGGCCGGGGGCCAGGTCGTGGAAGAACTCGATGGTCATGTTGCCGGCGCTCGTCTCGAGCTGAACGGTGGTGCCTGCTTGGATCTCGGTCATGGTGTCAGTCCTTCTTGTCCTCTCGCACGGCGTGAACGACCGCGGCGAATTCGATGATCTGGGGAGTGGTCGGGGTGTAGCCCTCGGGCCGCTGCGGGCTGTAGCGCGGGTCACGGGTGGCGACGATCTTGTCGACGACGTCGAGCCCGTCGAGGGCGATGCCGTAGATGCTGTACTGGCCGTCGAGACCCGGATTGGCCTGCTGCATGATGAAGAACTCGGAGCTGGCCGAGTGGATGTCACCGCCCAGACGGGCCGCCGAAAGGATTCCGCGCTTGTGCTTCTCCTTGCTGAACTCGGCCTGGACCGAACGCGGAGCCGCCAGGCCTTCGCCGTGCTGACCGCCCTGGATCATGAAGCCCTCGATGACGCGGTGGAAACCGCTGCCGTCGTAGAAGCCGGTCTGCGACAGGTCCAGGAAGTTGCGCACGTGGTTCGGCGCGAGGTCCGGATAGAAGTCGAGCCAGATGTCACCGCGATTGGTGCGCATCAGGACCTGGTACTTGCCGAGCTCGGCGACGTCGCACGACATGAAGTCGATGTCCTTCGCGGCGCGCTCGAACATCGTGACCGAGGCCGTCGCACCGTCCAGCGCGTCGTACTTGAGCTCGAGCACGCCCTTGGCGTTGCCCGGCAGGTGAGCGCCGATGTCGATGGTCGTCGAGATCGTCTGGCCCGCGGTCATCGCGAGCGTGCCCCGAGGACGCTTGCCCAGGTCCTTGCCGCCGACGCTGAACGCGTTCGAACTGAGCGCCCACGAGGGGATCTCGACGGCTTCGTTGGCGGTGATCGTGACGGTCACCGGCATGGAGCCGCCGGCGACGTGATAGGTCGGAGCCGTGAGGGCGACGGTCGTGGCTTGCACCACGGCGACGGGAACGCTGACGGGGGGCGGGGGATCGTTCTGGCCCGCGCCGAAGGACACGAGCGCTGCGCAGCAAAGTGAGGCGAGGATCATGATTTCTTGTCTCCTTCCCACTTGTAGTAACCCTCGCCCGTCTTGCGACCGAGCTTGCCTTCCTTGACCTTGCTGACGAGCGAGGCCGGGATCGAGAAGGCGGGTTCGTTCGGGTAACGCTCGACCCAGCCCTCGAGGATCGAGAGCGTCGTGTCGAGGCCGACGTAATCGGTGAGCGTCAGCGGGCCCATCGGGTGACCGCAGCCGAGCTGCATCGCGGCGTCGATGTCTTCCTTGGACGCATCCTCGCGGTCGAGCATCTGGATCGCCTGGACCATGTACGGCACCAGCAGGCGGTTCACGACGAAGCCCGGCGTGTCCTTGCAGCTGACCGGAGTCTTGCCACAGGCCTCGCCGAACGCGCGCGCGGCGGCGAAGACGTCCTCGTTCGTGTCGTCGGTGCGCACGACCTCGACCAAGCGCATCAACTGCACGGGGTTGAAGAAGTGCAGGCCGATGAAGCGATCCTTGCGACCGGAGGCGTCCGCCATCTCGCCGACGGGGAAGCTCGAGGTGTTCGACGCGAAGATCGTCTCGGGCTTGCAGATGCCGCCCAGTTCGGAGAACAGCGACTTCTTGACGTCCAAGTTCTCGACGATGGCTTCGACGACCAGGTCGCAGTTCGCCAGGTCGCCCTTGTCGAGCGACGGCGTGATGCGCCCGCGAACTTCGGTCTGCCATGCGGCGGCCTGGTCGGCGGTCATCTTGCCCTTCTCGACGTTCTTGGACGCGAGCTTGGCGAGGCTCTTCTCGACGCGCGCAATGCCTTTGTCCAAGGCCTCCTGCTGCGTCTCGAGCGCCACGACGTTGCAGCCACCTTGCGCGGCGACCTGCACGATGCCGTGGCCCATCAGCCCACAGCCCACGACTCCGACGTTTTGAATCTTCATATTCGTCTCAGTTGTTTGAGTTTGTTCGTTCAGCGCGGGGACCGGTGCAAGGCCGTCGCCAAGCCCATCCCGCCCGAGATGCAGAGCGTCGCGAGACCGTGCTCGCCTCCGCGTCGTTTCAGTTCGTGCAACAGCGTCACGACGATGCGCGCGCCCGTGGCGCCGATCGGGTGACCCAAGGCGATCGAACCGCCATTCACGTTCACGCGATCCATCGGGAGCGACAGTTCGCGATCGCAAGCCAACACCTGGGCGGCGAAGGCCTCGTTCAGTTCGATCAGGTCGTAGTCGTCCACGGCCAACCCGTTCGCTTCCTGCAGCGAGCGGACGGCGGGGACCGGGCCCACGCCCATGATCTTGGGGTCGATGCCGGCCTGGCGCGTGTCGCCGACCCAGGCGAGCGGCTCGAGGCCGAACTCGTTGGCGGCGTCCTCGCTCATCACCATCAGCGCCGCGGCGCCGTCCGTGATGCCCGAGGAGTTGCCGGCGGTGACCGTGCCGTTCTCGCGGTCGAAGACGGCGGGCAGCTTGCCCATCTTCTCCACCGTGACGTCGGGGCGGACGTGCTCGTCGGCGGTGATCGTCAGCGTCTCGCGGCGGGTGGCGACCTCGACCGGCGAAAGCTCGTCGGCGAAGCGTCCGGCCTCGATCGCGGCGCCGGCCTTCTGCTGGCTGGAATGGCCGAATTCGTCCTGCTGGGCGCGCGTGATGCCGAGGTCCTGGGCCAGCTTCTCGGCCGTCTCCCCCATCACCATGTCGGCCAGCGGACAGACGAAGCCATCCTTGTACATCGCGTCCACGACGGGCGCGTGGCCCATGCGGTAGCCGCGGCGGAACTTGGGCAGGAAGAACGGCAGGCCGCTCATGCTCTCGGCGCCACCCGCGACCGCGACGTCGTAGTGGCCCAGACGAATGCTGTCCACGACGGTGGCGAGGGACTTCAAGCCACTGCCGCAGGCCATGTTCAGCGTCGTCGCGGGGACGTGCTGGCCGATCGCGCGAAAGGCGACCTGGCGCGCGACGTTCGGACCGCCGCCGGCCTGACGTCCGTTGCCGAAGACCAGTTCGCCGACGCGCTGCGCGTCCACGCCGCTGCGCTCCATCAGATCCGTCACGACCGACGTGCCCAGATCGGCTGCCGAGAGATCCGCGAAGGATCCCAGGTACTTGCCGATCGGCGTACGCAGCGCGTGCGTGATGACGACCCGAGGCGTGGACATGGCGGAGTTCGTGTTGGTTTGGGAAGTCGACGACGCCGACGGGGCTCGTCCGGAAGGGTGCTCGAACTCGCCGCGGGACCGGGCCCTTGGAGCTGGCGCGGGGTGACGCAGGGTGGCACCGGGGAGGTGCGCTGGGTCCTGGCGGGTTTTGAGGCCGAACAGGTTAGTAGGGCCCCCTCGATCCATCAAGATCTACCCGGCCAGGAGCCGTCCGAACCGTGCGAGATCGCCCTCTTGGGTCCAAGGGCGGCCCAGGTCGTGCGCTTCCGCGCAAAGGTTGCGTCAGGTGCTCGGAACGCACCACCTCGCGAGGACGTCACGTGGAAGGTGGAGCCGAGAAGCCTCGTGGCCCATGCTCCACCCAGCGCGGTCCAGCAGGCAGAATGGCGCCACGAGACTTCCATGTCGACGCACCTGAGAGAGCCCCGCCCGACCGACCCCGAGGGGCACGCCCGTTCCGACCGGGCTGTCGCTCCGAGCCCCGCTCGCGTCGAGACGCTGTTGTCGCTCCTGGCCGACGACTCCGACGTGGTCGTGCGCAGCGTGCGCACCGAACTCGCCCGCCGCGGTCGCAGCGCACTGCCGGCCCTGCTGCGGGCCGAGCGCAGCCCGTCACCGATCCTGCGGGCGCGTGCTCGGCAGCTGCTGACCGACCGCATGCGGGAAGAGGCTTGGCGCAGGCTCGTCGGATACGCCATGCGCAAGAAGCAGGACCTGGAGACGGCGCTGATCCTGCTGGATGCGTTCCACCGTCCGGGCCGTGACGGGCACACGACCAAGCGCACGCTCGAGGTCTTCGGCGACGCGGTGCGACGCCGCCTCGAGGAACCCGGCATGCGCGCCAGCCAGGTTCTGCGCGAATACCTGGGCACCGAACTGCGCTTCTCGGGCGACGACACCGACACGCATCGGCCCGATCAGGTGTCACTCGGACGCTCGCTGGAAACGCGCAGCGGACTGCCGTTGACCTTGTGTGCGTTGTACCAATCGGTGGCCACGCGCGCAGGCATCACGGCCCACCTCCTGCCGGTTCCGGGCCACGTCCTGCTTGCGGTGGAAGAGGTCGCCGGGGGTCGCCGCGCCATCCTGGACCCGTGGTCCGGTGGCACGGAACTCAGCCGGCGCGATGTCCTGGAACACCTGGGCCTGCACGGCATCACCCAAGAGGATCGCTGGTTGCGCCCTGCGCGTCCGACGTCCATGTTCCTGCGTCAGGTCGTGAACAGCATTCACGGTTTGCGCGAACACGACCGCCGCGGGGAGTCCCGTGCGCTCGAAGTCCTGGCCCACGTGTTGGCCGATCACCCGCAATCCGGCATCTAGGACCCGTTTGCAGCCCGTTCCCGACCGCTGGCCGCCCAGCGCGCCGCGCAAGAGCGTGGCGCCCCTCTTCCCGTTGCCGGGTGCATTCTTGTACCCGCGCACGATCCTGCCGTTGCGCATCTTCGAACCGCGCTACGTGCAGATGCTCGAGGACGTCCTGGACGGCCCGGGCCGCATCGTGATCGGCACCGTGCTGCAACCGGACGTCGGCCGCATCTTCGACGAGGACCATCCGCCGAACGTGCTGAGCATCGCTGGCATCGGAGAGATCGCGCGCCACGAGAAACTGGGCGACGACGAATATCTGGTCCTCCTGTACGGACAGAGTCGCGTCGCGATCGACGAGGCGCCGTGCGACCGTTTGTACCGCAAGGTCACGTGTACGCCGCTGGCCGAGATCGAGGCGACCCGTGAAGAGGTCTCCCGCCTGGACGGACCTCTGCGCAACGCCGTCCTGGAACGCACGACCGAGTTGGCGAACCTGCCCGACGACGTGCCGATCGAGATCCTCAGCGATCTCCTGTGCCAACGCATCGCGGCGCCGCAACCGGTGCTCGAGGAGATCTTCGCCGAGCCCGACGTCGCGTGTCGCGGACAACTCGCGCTCGCCGCGCACCACCGCTTCCCGGATCGCCCGGAAGACCGCTCGGGAAGCCCGACCCAGGTCGACCCGGGGTCCTAGAACGGAGCCCCTCGCAAGAGTGCGCGGGGGAAGGACCTCTAGAACCCGTAGCGCAGGCCGAAGGTCAACGCGTTCGAGCCGCCGTCCACGCCGTCGAACAATCCGAAGACGCCGGACCGGTGATGGATGCGGGCGACATAGCTCCAGTGCTTCCACTCGGGGGCAGCGAACGTGAACTCGACCGCGATGTGATACAGCACGTTCTTGGTGCCGGTCCGCGGGTGGAAGAACTGTTCGAGCTTCGGCTTGCTGGTCGCATAGGACAATCCGTTGCCGATCCCGAAGGTCGTGCGTACGACGTCGTTCCACGGGAACTTGCGCCAGCGATACATCAGGAGACCATTGAGTTCCTGATGGTCCTGGCGCCCGAACCACTGCACGACGTTGCCCTCGACCTCCCACTGGTGATGCTCGCCGGGCTCCCCCACGACCTGGCTCAGCGCGACGGCCGCCAACGTGGCGCTCTCGAACGAGAGCGGTTGGAACAGGACGATCTCGTTGGGCAGCGAGTTGTCCGTGTACGGACCGGCGTACACGGTGACCGCATGCTCGGCGCTCGCACGGCAACCGACGAGCAGAACGGACAGCGCCAGGACGATGCGGTGCATGGTGGAAGAGGCTCCGGATGGAGAATGGGGTGGCCATGCACGACGCGTTCGTGCGTGTTCGAGGGCCGCTCGATCGAACAACCTACGCCATGGGCAGCTCTGGAATCATGACGATTCGGTGCCGAGTCGTGCCTGGACTTCGCCAGAACCGCTCAAGCGCGGGCCGCGGTGCGTCCAGCGACGACGCGGTCCCGGAGCCAGAGGATTGCCGCAGACCCCGCCAGCACGACGAACGGCTCGATCGGCATGCGATACCGCTCCAAGACGTGCGTCATGTAGTACACGAGCGGGAACATCACGAGCGCACCGCGTACGAGGACGCCGGCTCGGTGCCGATCCCGCCAGACGAGACACCCCAGCAGAGCCAGCAGTCCGGTCACGAAGTGCGACGCCCATTTCACGCGCCCCTGCAGGTCGCGGTGATGAGGTATGCCGCTGCGCAACGGCAGAGGCTTGAACGGATTCCAACCGAACCAGAAGAGCTGAACGCGCTTGAGGCTGAGTTGCGCGAACTCGGTCGGATGTGCCGCGATCCAATTCCGTGCCTCCCCCATCGCGTGGCGCCCGTAGTCGACCTCGCCGAGTTGCACGTAGAGCGCGTGCTGCTTGGCGTTGTAGGCCGGATGGAACCAGGGATAGAAGGCGCCGTCCGCCTTCTCGTTGTTGCCCACCATCATCTCGACGCCCAGGTTGGCCTTGAAGTTGGGCGTGCCCAGCACGACGGCATTGCGCGCGGACCACGGCAGCACGACCAGGAAGGCGCAGCCGCCGTACGCCGCCACCGCAGCCGCACCTGCTGACCCTTTGCGGTCGCGAAACAGGTACCACGCGATCGCCGGCGCCAGAGCCAAGGGCGCTGGGTTCACCAAGCCGGCCAAGCCGAACAGCAGGCCGGGCACGACCAACTCGCGGCACCGTGCCAACGGACCGGCGCGCACCAGGACCGTCATGGCCGCCAACAAGAGAAAGGCCACCAGGACGGAATCCCACACCACCGTGATGGCGAAGTAGGACGCCAGGGGATGCAGTGCCCAGAACACGGCCGACACGGCGCCCAATCGTGGACGGCCGATCGCGCGCGCGAACGCGATCAGGAGCACGGCGATGCCGGCCGAGAGCAGAATGTGGAACCCGGCGACGAGCCACTGGGTCGAACGATTCAATCCTCCGGTCACGCGCATCGCGCCCGCCAGGAGGTACGGGTACACGGGCCCGCACCAGGCGGTGGAACCGGTCGAAGCGGCGAAGACGCCGTTCGGTCGTCGGAACGGATTGCCCAGGCCATCGCCGCGCAGAACGGATTGGGAAACCGCGCCCTGTTCGTAGGCCCATTCCCAAGTCGGTGTGTTCGGGACCTTCATGGGCGCGAGCCGCGTCTGGCCGATCGCGTCCCCGGCGTACGCCCATTCGGTCGCGGGATCACCAGAGATCGGCGCCGGCAGGCCCAGCACCAGAGCCATGAGCATCCGCACCAGAACGGCGAGCACGAACACGCCGAGCGGTCGGGTCAACGCGAGCCGAAGTCCTTGCAACGCGCGTCAGTCCTCGAGGTGCGCGATGACGGGCGCGTGATCGGAGGGCTTCTCGCCCTCGCGCGCTTCGAGGTCGACGGTGATGCCGGTGCAGGCGGCCATCGCGGGCGGAGACATCAGGTGATGGTCGATGCGTAGCCCGTTGCCGCGGCTGTAGCCACGCGTGCGGAAGTCCCACCAGGTGTAGAGGCCGGCCTCGTCGTGGAACTCGCGGAAGGCGTCGACGTACCCGGGCTCCATGAGCTTGGCGAGAGCAGCGCGTTCGGGCTCCGAGCACAGGATCTTGTCCCGCCACTTCTCGGGGTCGTACACGTCGCGATCGTCGAACGTGATGTTGTAGTCGCCGAGCAGGATGACCTTCTCGCCCATGTCGTAGCGCTCCTTCACCATCGCAGCCAGACGGTCGAGCCAGTCGAGCTTGAACGCGTACTTCTCGTCACCGACCTCCTTGCCGTTCACCACGTAGAGGTTCAGCACCATGACGTCGCGGATGGTCGCTCCGATGACACGCTTCTGCGCGTCCTCGTCGTCGCCCGGCATGCCGCGCACGACGTCCTCGATCGGCTCCTTGGACAGGATCGCCACGCCGTTATAGGTCTTCTGGCCGAACACCTCGACGCGGTAGCCGGCGTCCTCGAAGGGCTCCCGCGGGAACAGTTCGTCGACGACCTTGGTCTCCTGCAGGCAGACGACGTCCGGCGAGCGGCGCTCCAGGAATTCCAGGACCCGCGGCAGGCGAGCTCGGACCGAATTGACGTTCCAGGTGACGATATCCATGGGCGCGATGGGGAGCGTTGGGCCCGATCCGACCCGATCCAGGGCAGCGGATCGGGCGCCGGATCGGCGGGGCGCGAGTCTACCGCGCGCACCCCCTCATCCCGCGGGCGAGAGCGCGATCCGATCGCTCCCGGCGCTCGAATCGACCCGGTTCGGGGAATCGAGGCAAGAACCGGCCATCGGAGGCCGGAATCCTGCCGCCTCGGTCGAGCTCAGCGCCTATCCTGTCCGGCCTCGAAATCCAGCCAGAGAGCCCAAGGACCACGTGAACGATCAACGCCGGAGGGGAGGAGGACAACGCCGAGGAGGCGGAGGCCGCCCCCGATCCAACCCATCCCAGGACAAGAGTCCGGGAGCACCGAAGAAGTCTTCGAACATCAAGCCCCTCCACCCGATGGAGGAGGTCCCCGACATCGAGTCCTTCCTGGAGTGGGACCTCGGTGACGAGGTGCAAGCTTCGATCAAGGAGATGGGCATCACGAAGCCCACGCCGATCCAGGCGCTCGCGATCGGCCCCGTGCTCGCTGGCAAGGACGTCATCGCCAAGGCCGAGACCGGCACGGGCAAGACGCTCGCGTTCGGCGCGCCGATGATGGCCAAGATCGACCCTGCCCGTCGCTCGGTGCTCGGCCTCGTGCTGTCCCCCACGCGCGAACTCTCCGAGCAGGTGCACGACGTGCTCAAGATCCTCGGTGAAGCACGCGGCGTGAAGACGTGCTTGATCGTCGGCGGCGAGCCGATGCAACCGCAGGTCAAGGCGTTGCAGGAAGGTGCCCAGGTCGTCGTCGGTACTCCCGGTCGCGTCATCGACCTGATGAACCAGGGCTTCCTCTCGTTCCCTTGGACGGAGTTCGTCGTGCTCGACGAGGCCGACAAGATGCTCGAGATCGGTTTCCTCGAGGACATCGAGAAGATCCTGGCCACGGTCAACGAGTACCGGAACACGCTGCTGTTCTCGGCGACGTTCCCGACACCGCTGCTGCAACTCGCGCGCAGCCAGACCAACGATCCGGTCGAGGTCGCCACCGCCAGCGGACACTCGACCGTCGACACGATCACGCAGTACGCCATGGGCGTCGAAGAGGAGGACCGTCCGCGCGTCCTCGCCGACATGGTCCGTTCCAGCGGCAAGGACGACGTCTTCCTGGTGTTCTGCGATCGCCGCACCGACGTCGACAAGCTCATGCGTCGCATGGAACGCGAGCGCTACCAGGTCAAGGCGCTGCACGGCGGCTACGACCAGGCGGCACGCTTCCGCGTGATGAGCGCGTTCCGCACCGGCGACGTCAAGGTGCTCATCGCGACCGACGTGGCCAGCCGCGGCCTCGACGTCAACCACGTCACGTTCGTGATCAACCTGGGTGTGCCGCGCGATCCCGCGGACTACACGCACCGCATCGGCCGTACGGGCCGGGCCGGGCGCCAGGGCAACGCGGTGACCTTCGTCCCGGGACGCGATCGTCGCAAGTGGGAAGCGCTCGTGCGCGACACCGGCTTCGACATCACCGACATCCGCCAGCCGCGCGACCTCTTCTCGGGTGCACGCCACGGTGGCCCCAAGGTCGACAAGCGCGAGCGCAGCGAGGAGCGTGGCGACCGCCCGCGCGGCGATCGTGGTGAACGTTCGGAACGACCGCGCCGCGACCGTGAGGACCGGCCCGCTCGTGAAGAACGGCCCGCTCGTGAGGACCGGCCGGTCAGGAGCGACCGCTCGCGCGGGGATCGCGAGGAGCGCCCTCGCCGGGATCGTCCGGAGCGACCGGCACGAGAGGAACGACCGCGCCGCGACCGTGAAGAGCGCTCGGACCGTCCCGCGCGCGAAGAACGTCAACGTGACGAGCGACCGAAGCGTGAGGACCGTCCCCGCCGGGACCGTGACCAGCGCCCCGCCCGCGAGGAGCGTCCGCGCAAGGATCGCGCCGAGCGACCGCGCCGCGGCCGCGACGAGGCTCCCGCCACCAGCGGTGGGTTCGGAGCCGGTGCCGAGGAACGCCCGAAGACCTCCCGCTCGGAGCGCTCGGACGAGAAACCGGCCCGGAAGCCGAAGGCCTCGGAATCTCACGGTTCCAGGGACGCATCCCCCGATTCACGTCCCAAGAAGAAGCGCGAGCCCGCGCGCAACGAAGGCCCCGATCGCACCTCCAGCGGCGACGCGGGTGGCTTCGGCGCAGGCCTGTAGAACACGAACGGACCCGGGCATCGCTCGGGTCCCAGCCCCCGGTGGAACGCCACGGCTCGTGGCCGCCCCCACGATCAACCCGACAACGCAGCATCCGTCATGGGTGGAGTGAACCCCTACAACCAGGACGTCGACGTCCCGCAGGCCACGCAGCCGTTCGAGATCACGTTCCTGCCGATGAACCAGACGGTGTCCGTCGATCCGGCGGACATGCCGTTCGGTCACGACGGGCGCTCGGGCTCGATCCTCGACATCGCTCTCGGCGCGGGGATCGACATCGACCACGCGTGCGGTGGCGTCAACGCCTGCTCGACGTGCCACGTGATCGTTCGCGAAGGCCTCGCCACGTGCAACGAGGCCACCGAGGACGAAGAGGACATGCTCGACACGGCCCCCGGCCTCGAGCTCAACTCGCGCCTCAGCTGCCAGGCGGTCCCGAACGGATCCACCAAGATCGTCGCCGAGATCCCGGGCTGGAACCGCAACCACGCCAGCGAGTCACACTGACCCCGATGGACGTTCGACTCGCCAATCCCCGCGGTTTCTGCGCCGGCGTCGACCGCGCGATCGAGATCGTCGAGCGCGCCATCGAGCGTTTCGGTTCCCCGGTCTACGTGCTGCACGAGATCGTGCACAACAAGCACGTGCTCGAGCACCTGTCCGCGCGCGGCACGATCTTCGTCAAGTCGCTGTCCGAGGTGCCGGAAGGATCGGTCACGATCTACAGCGCGCACGGGGTTTCCGATGCCGTGGTGGCCGAGGGCAAGGAACGCCGCCTGCGGGTCATCGACGCCACGTGCCCGCTCGTCACCAAGGTCCACACGCAAGCCCAGCGCTACGCGGGCGATGCGCGCGAGGTCATCCTGATCGGACATCCCGGTCACCCCGAGGTCGAAGGCACGCGCGGCCGGATCGCCGGCAAGGTTCACGTCCTGTCGACGCCCGCCGAAGTCGCCGCGCTGCAGGTCGATAACCCCGAACGTCTCGCTTACGTCACGCAGACGACGTTGTCGGTCGACGACACGCGCGATGTGATCGACGCGCTGACCGAACGCTTCCCGTTGATCCAGGGACCCGACCTCAAGGACATCTGCTACGCGACCCAGAACCGCCAGAACGCGGTGAAGTCGATGCTCCCCGAGATCGACGTGCTCTTGGTCGTTGGCTCGCAGAACTCGTCGAACTCCAGCCGCCTGCGCGAACTCGGCGAGCGGTCCGGCGTCCCGTCGTACCTCGTGGACCACGCCGACCAGATCGAACGCTCGTGGGTCTCCAGCGCCCAGCGCGTCGGCGTCACCGCCGGCGCATCGGCCCCGGAGACGCTCGTCCAGCAGATCCTCGGCCGCCTGAACGACTTCGGCGTCACGACGACGGTCGAAGAGGAAGGACAACCGGAGACGGTGGTCTTCCAGTTGCCGCCGGAACTCGACCTGCCCTTCTGATCCGTTCTCAGGGTTCTAGCCCTTCGCAGGGCTCACTCTGCGTCGGTGTCGCCTGCGAGCAGAGTCGGGGTTGCCCTTCTGGGGGAACGGAGTCCTCCGCCACCTGGCTCGCTCCGGACAGTTCGTTGGGCCGCCCGAGATCGGAATCCCCAAGAATCGAGGCCACCGAGGTGGGTTTCCTCGATGGCCCCGTGATGGAAGCGGGATGTCGATCGGACCTGACGGTCGGACCCGCGCAGGTCTCCGGATCAGGGACCGACGTGGAAGACGTCGTCCGGCAACTCGGCACCGATCGCGGTGTTGCGGCGGATGATCATCGCCAGCGTCTGCCGCTCGAGACGACTCGCCAGCGGGGCCGGCAAGTAGCTCTGGTACCAGAACCGGTCGCCGTCACGAATCCGCACGAACTGATCGGTCAGGATCGCCTTCAAGGTCGGTCCCACGAGGGCGCCCGGGGCGTGGTCCTCGCACAGGAGCCCGACCCAGGGATCGAGATCGTCGACGCTCGCATGAATGCTGGACATCCGGGCCTGGGCGGCCGGATCCGCAGTGATCTCGGACCACGACGTCGCGACCGGCCGGCCGAACGCCACGCGCACCGCGTTGTAGTTCGGGAGTCCGTGATCGCGACCGCGCTGGATGTTCAAGCTGGCCAGATCGAACCCGCCCGACCCGGGGGGACCGAAGAGGAAGTTGCGCACGCCGTCGACGATCCGTCCGTCGATCTCCTGGGCCGTCTGGTCCGCGAGGCCACGCAGGTACGGCTCGAGGCCGATGCTGGTCAGCTGCGTCGGATCGAAGAACGCGTTCGCGAGAGGCAGATCCCCCGCCAGATGCGTCGAACCATCGGCCTCGAGGCGACGCAGCTGCGGCGAGAGCATGGTGTGCCCGAACCGGTAGGCCGCGGTCGCGAAGAGGTTGCCGATCGAAGCGTCCACCTGGGGCCGATAGCCCTGGTACGGGGGCAACGCGCCGGGACCCAACAGGGCGGGAAGGAATTCGCGGTACGTGATCGCCTGCATCTCGGCCGTGACGATCGCCTTGGCCCACTCGTAGATCTGATCCCCGGCCATCGGCCCACGGTTCAGCAGGAGAGTCGCCCAGTAGTTGTGCTCACGCACGAACAGCGTGTGCATGGTGGTCAACCCGATCTGCTCGTTCGCACGCACGTCCCCGGCCAAGAACAGGGTCGACGAGGAGTCCGGCGCGTTCGGAAGCCCAACCGTGTTGTAGGGCAAGAGGTCGCCCGGGCTCGTCCGCAAGCGCCCCGTCCCATCCATCGTGCGCAGCGCCTGCGCCCGTGTGGCGTCCGACCCGTAGACGTTGGATGCATCGAGATAGGCGGTGATCGCGTTCACCTGCTCGCGCACTCCCTGGACCATGTCGTACCCGGAGCGGTTCAAGGGGATCGTGGCCGTTCCCGTCGAGAAAGGATCGAACCATGCATCCCCCATGGGCACGTCGATGTCGAACGTCTCGAGTTGCGCTCCACCGGGCGTCTCGTCCAGGTCGTGATCCAGGAACTGGCCCCACTGCCAGACGAAGTCCGAAGCGCCGTCCCCGTTCGGGATCGAACCGACCTGGGCGATCACGGCGTTGCTGATCTCACGCACGTTCGGTCGTGAAGCGCCGGAGGGCGCGGACGCACCATCCGCGTAGTCGGCGGCGACCATGCGCAACATCGGCGTGTCCGAGGCGCCCCATTCTGGGTTGGCCACGTTGTTGCCGACGCCGTCGATGGTGCGGTACTCGAAGGGGAAAACGGCGGAGACCCCGACCGGTCCCAGCATCGGCTGGGGCGTTGTGGAGCGCACGGGTCGAGGTCGCTGCAAGGGGCTGCGCCCCAGGCCTTGCGGTCCGTTCTGGGCCGTGGCCGTGGGAAGCGACGCCGCGCAGAACAGGGTTGCGGCGGTGATGCCGAGTTGAAGTTTCATCGTCTTGAGTCCTTGGTAGGTCGAGCGTGGAGAAGGCGCTCTTCGGTTCGGTTCCCTTCACGGAGCCGGACGTACCTTGCCGAGACCTGAAGGATAATCGTCGAATCACGCAGGTCCCCCGCACATCTGCGCAGGTGACTCAAAGAAAGAACAGCGGCCGGGAAGCACCTGCTTCCCGGCCGCTGTTCGCGTCGCAACACGGGGTTGCGAATCGTTCCAGGTGAACCTAGAAGGTCCAGCCGACGGTCAACAGGAGCAGGTGGTCGCCCGACTTGTTCCCGACGGGCGGCTTCTTGTTGTAGTCGAAGACCCACTGCAGCTGAGCGAAGAACGCCTCGCTCACCTTGGCCTTCAGTCGCGTGTCCCACTTGGCCACCATTCCCGAATCCTCGAGGCTCGGGAACAGTTCGCCCATGTGCTCGAACGAGAAGATCCCGCCCGGCGTGTGGTTCGCAGTGTACGCGACCCGCCCGGCCAGGAACTTGTTGGACGTGTTGTCGGCGAACTCGCTGTCGATGTGCGACAGACCCAGCTCCCCTTTCACTTCCCACGTCTCGGTCATGACCAGGTCCTTACCCAGACCGACACCGACCTTGGTGCGCAGATCGAGGTTGGCGGCGAAGTCACTCAGCACGCCGACGTTGGCGTAGGCGAAGAGCGACTCTCCCAGGAATTTGTCGTACTGCAGGTTGCCCTCCGTACGACGCTGGCTGATGCCCGTGTTCTTGGCTCCTTGGTAGGCCCAGTTCACGCCGGCCGTCCAGCGGTGATCCTCGTTCTTCTTCTCAGCGTCGGCCGTGACGGACGCGCGGTCGATGCTCGAGTTGCCCGACGTGGTGCTCAAACCCGCGGAGAGCGAACCCGTCCATGCGGGAGCGGGGGCGGCCTCGACCTCGTCCTGCGCGAAGGCGGACTCGTAGGTGAGGGGAGCCGTCTCGGCGGGGACGGTGGCCGTCGGTGCGACGTCGGACGTGGCGGCCAGCGCAGCGGCGAGGCCTAGGGGAATGATGAACATGTTGATGGTTCGGTTCGAAGTTCAGGAGCGTTGAGCGCGAACGGCCCGGATCAGGCCTTCCGCGTAATCGATGCCGCGCGGAGTGCGCGAGCCGTGCCAGGAAAGGAGTTCACCGTCCGCGAGGACGAAGCGCTCCCGCGGCAGACGGGTGGCTTCGGCGAGTTCGAGCGCATGCGCAGCCTCGAACGGGAACGGTTCGGAGCCGAGCAGGATGACGTCGGGATCGTGGGCCGCAAGCTTCTCTGCAGTGAATTCTGGATAGCGATCTTCGCATCCATCGAAAACGTTCGTTCCACCCGCCTGCCCCAGCAATGCACTGGCGAACGTGTCGCTTCCGGCAGCCATGAAGGGCTTGCGCCAGATCAGATAGGCGAAGCGAACGGGGTCCTTCCCGGCCGCCTCAGCCCGTACGCGGGCGGTCCGCGACTCGATGTCGCAGGCGATGGATTCGCCGGCGTCGATGCGCTCCAGGGCCGCCGCGATGCTGCGCACCATCGCCGCCGTGTCGCCGGTGGTGCGCGGCAGGCTGGACAGTACCTCGACGCCCGCCTCGCGCAGGTCGTCCGCATCCTCGATGCGGTTCTCCTCGTCGTTCATCAGGACCAGATCCGGCGCCAATTCGACGATGCGCGCCACGTCGGGGTCCTTGGTGCCCCCCACCGTCTCGAGTCGCGCGACCTCGTCGGCCGGGTGTACGCACCAACGCGTGATCCCGACCAGGTCAGCGCCGCGGCCGAGGTCGAAGACGAGCTCGGTCAAGCTGGGGCAGAGCGAGACCAGGCGCATCAGACCGTCATCTGGTCCGGAGCGGTGCAACGGTATCGCTTCCCGTCGCGCTCCAGGTAGCCGAAGGGCCGATCCGGGTCGTGATAGAAGCAACCGAGCCAGCCGGCGTCCGCAGCCTTGGCGATCCACTCGGCGCGCGCCTCGAACGAGCGTGCGGCATCGATGTCGTACGCCATGATGTAGGCCGGTTGGATGTGATGCGTGGTCGGCACGACGTCGCCCCAGAAGATCGCGCCGTCGTCGTCCGCGCCGATCCGGATCACGGACGAGCCGTCGCTGTGACCGCCCAAGACGTGGGGTGTGATGCCCGGCAGCACTTCGCTGCCGCCCGTGTAGGTCGAGAGCAGACCGGCATCGAGCAAGGGCTGCACGTCGTCCGCACGGTACGACGCGCGCCGCACGGGATCGGGGTTCAGCGCATTGGAGACCTCGATCTCGGGCGCGTAATGATGTGCGTTCGGAAAGCGCGGACGCAACGCCTCGCCGTCCTGCACGACGAGCGAACCCGCGTGGTCCCAATGGCAGTGCGTCAGCACGACGGAGGTGATCTCGGAGGGCTTCCGACCGGCGGCCGCGAGCGAGGCCTCGATGCCAGGATCGTCGGTGATCCGGTAGATACGGGTCAGCTTCTCGTTCCAACGATCGCCGATGCCGCCCTCGATCAGGACGACGTCGTCGCCACGCTCGGCCAGGAAACAGTTCAACGCGAGGGGGATCGTGTTGGACTCGTCCGGCGGGGTCAGCGCGCGCCACATCGTGGCCGGCACGACGCCCCACATGGCGCCGCCGTCCAAGCGGAAGCTCCGGTCCGGAACGGGCGTCAGCGTCCAGTCACCGACTCGCATGGTTCGAGGCGCGCGCTGCGAAGTCATGGCTCAGCCCTTCGCGGCCTTCACTTCGCGGTCGATGGCGCGTGCGATGACGAGACGTTGGATCTCGCTGGTGCCTTCGCCGATGGTGCAAAGCTTGGCATCACGCCACATGCGCTCGACCGGGTACTCGCGGCTGAAGCCGTAGCCCCCGAGGATCTGGATCGCGTCGTACGTCACCTTCATGGCGGTCTCGGACGAGTGCAGCTTGGCCATCGCGGCCTCCTTGCTGTAGCGCACGCCCTGGTCCTTCTTGCGCGCGGCGTGATAGATCAGGTGACGCGAGCATTGGATCTGGACCTCCATGTCGGCCAGCTTGAACTGGACGGCTTGCTGCTTGGCGAGCGAACCGCCGAACGCGACGCGCTCGTACGCGTGCTTCTTGGCCTCGTCGTACGCGCCCTGCGCCAGGCCCAAGGCCAACGCGCCGATCGAGATGCGTCCGCCGTCGAGCGTCTTCATGAAGGTCAGGAAGCCCTCGCCCTCGGGACCGAGCAAGTGGTCCTTGGGGATACGCGCATCCTCGAACACGAGGCTCGCCCAATCGCTGCCGCGCATGCCGAGCTTCTGCTCGCCCTTCTCGATGCTGAAGCCCTCGATGTCGCGCGGCACGACGAAAGCGCTGATGCCTTTCGAGCCGAGCGACTTGTCGGTGACGGCCGTGCAGATGAACACGCCCGCATGGTTGGCGTTCGTGATGAAGCACTTGCGGCCGTTCAACACGTACTCGTCGCCATCCAGGACCGCCGTCGTGCGCGTGCCGCCCGAATCGGAGCCCGCGCCCGGCTCGGTCAAGCCGTAGGCGCCCATGTAGTCACCGCGGATCAGCGCGGGAACGTACTGCTCGGTCAACTTGGGTCCGCCCCAGGCGAAGATCGGGTACGTGCCGAGACTGACGTGCGCGGCGAGGGTCAGGCCGGTCGAGCCGCAGACGCGGCTGATCTCTTCGACGGCGATCGCATACGCGAGCGTGCCGCCGTCGGAGCCCCCGAGCGACTCGGGGAACGGAATCCCCGGCAGCCCGAGTTCGACGATCTTGTCCCAGGACGACTTGGGGAAGGTGTGCGTCTCGTCGATCTCGGCGGCGATCGGTGCGAGTTCGCTGACCGCGAATTCGCGCACCATGTCGCGAATCATGGTCTGTTCCTCGGTGAGGTCGAAGCCGTCGAGGATGGGAGTCGTGGTGGCAGTGGTCATGCGGTTCGAAGCTGGACGCCAGCGGCGTCGGATACGTCTTGGAAAGGAATACGGTGCGGACTCGGGATCAATGTTCGATGCGCCAGCCGGCGGTGCGGCGGTCGCCATCGGCGCCGTCCGAAGGTGCCAGGGACGACTCGCGGTAGAACTCTCTGCTGCGGCCGCTGCCCACCCAATCGATCAGGGCCTGGCGCGAGAACTTCCATTCGCGGCCGATCTTGCGCGCGGGGAGATCCTCGGAGTGCAGCACCTTGTTGAAGGTCTTCACGGAGACGCCGAGCAGGGCGGCGGCTTCCTCGATGTTGAGGATGTCGCGGTCGGAACTGGAACTCATGCGTCGACCCCTTCGGCTGCCCAGCGCGTCTTCATCTCGGCCTGGATGTACTCGGCGATCGAGTCGGTGTTCGTCCCCGGACCGAACAGCTTGGCGAAGCCGTCCTGCTCGAGGTTCGTGCGATCGTCCTCGGGGATGATGCCCCCGCCGACGAGCAACACGTGCCCCATGTCCCGCTTGACCAGCTCCTCGCGCACGCGCGGGAACAGGGCCATGTGCGCGCCGGACAAGATCGACAGTCCGACGACGTCGACGTCCTCCTGGAGGGCGATCTCGGCGATCATGTCGGGCGTCTTGTGGAGGCCCGTGTAGATCACTTCCATGCCATGGTCGCGGAGCACGCTGGCGACGGTCTTCGCGCCTCGGTCGTGTCCGTCCAGGCCGGGTTTCGCCACGAGGACGCGGATCCTTCTGTCGGTCATGGGTCTAGGGTGCGGGGGGAGCTAGGTGTGGGGGGATGGTTCGTGGTCGGGCCGAGGATCAGAGGATCTTCGGCTCCTTGAATTCGCCGAACTCTTCGCGCAGCACCTGGGCGATCTCGCCCAGCGTGCAATCGGCGTGAGCTGCGGCGATGAATCGCTCGAGCAGGTTCGCGTCACCGCGACAGGCCTCGCGGATGTTCGCCAGTTCCTGGGTCGCGCGCGCTTCGTCCCGTTCGGAACGCAACTTGGCAAGGTTCGCGCGCGCTTCCAACTCGGCCTCGGGCCGGATGCGGTGGATGTCGATGTCAGGCGCGGCTTCGCCTTCGACGAAGCAGTTCACGCCGACGATGCGCTTGGTGCCGCGTTCGGTCGCACGCTGGTAGATCACCGCCGACTCGTGGATCTCTTTCTGGAAGTAACCGTCCTGGATCGAGGGCACGACACCGCCGCGCTCTTCGATGGCCTGGAAGTAGGCTTCCGCTTCCGCTTCGATCCGGTTGGTGGCGGCTTCGACGAAGAAGCTGCCCGCCAAGGGATCGGCGACGTGTGCGACCTCGGTCTCCTCGGCCAGCACCTGCTGCGTGCGCAACGCGATCTTGACCGCCTTCTCGGTGGGCAGCGACAGCGTCTCGTCCATCGAGTTCGTGTGCAGCGATTGCGTGCCACCCAGGACGGCGGCGAGCGCTTCGTACGCGGTGCGCACGATGTTGTTCTCGGGCTGCTGCGCGGTGAGCGAGACGCCGGCGGTCTGGGTGTGGAAACGCAGCATCCAGCTGCGCGGATCCTTGGCGCCGAACTCGTTCTTCATCTTGCGCGCCCAGATGCGACGGGCCGCGCGAAACTTGGCGATCTCCTCGAAGAAGTCGAGGTGGCTGTCGAAGAAGAACGACAGGCGCGGCGCGAAGTCGTCGACGTCCTGGCCCGCGGCGACACCGCGGCGCACGTACTCCATGCCGTTCGCCAGCGTGAACGCGAGCTCTTGCGCGGCCGTCGATCCGGCTTCGCGGATGTGATAGCCCGAGATCGAGATCGTGTTCCACTTGGGCACGTTCTGGGAGCAGTAGCCCATCACGTCCGTGATCATCCGCAACGCCGGCTCGGGCGCGACGAGCCAGGCGTGTTGCGCCTGGTACTCCTTCAGGATGTCGTTCTGGACCGTGCCCGTGAGCAGCTTGGGATCGACGCCGTTGCGCTCAGCGCACGCGATGTAGAACGCCAGCAGGATCGGCGCCGGACCGTTGATGGTCATCGAGGTCGAGACCTGGTCCATCGGGATACCGTCGAACAAGCGCTGCATGTCGGCCAGCGAACTGATCGCGACGCCGACCTGGCCGACCTCGCCCAGGCACATCTCGTCGTCCGAGTCGCGCCCCATCAAGGTCGGGAAGTCGAACGCGACGGACAGGCCGGTCTGGCCGTGGTCGAGCAGGAACTTGAAGCGTTCGTTGGTCTCGACCGCCGTGCCGAAGCCCGCGAACTGGCGCATCGTCCACAAGCGCCCGCGGTACATCGTGGGATGCACGCCGCGCGTGAACGGGAACTGGCCGGGATGCCCCAGGTCGTTCGCGTAGTCGAGCGGAGCGTCCTCGGGCGTGTAGCCCGGCTGGAGCGGCACGCCGGAGAGCGTGCTGAAGTCGGCCTCGCGCAACTTGGCTTTGGCGATGGCCGCCTGCCAGGCAGCGGTGGCGTCGGTCGCGTGGATGGTCTCGGTCATACGGAAGGCTCCTTGGCTCCGTGCGCTCCCGCCATGGGCAGCGCGGGGACGAGGTGGGCGAGCACGGCGGCGGCGGCTTCGTAGGCGGTCGACCCGCCGCGAACCTCGTCCGCGACCCAGTCGGTCCAGCCGGCCGTGCCCCAGATGGCCTCGTCCAGGTGTTCGGTGACGACGTGGCGGACCTGGTTCGCGCGCTTGATCGCGCGGTGTCCGGCCAGGTCATCGATCAAGTACGCGCGGTGCTGGGCGATCGCGGCGAGCACGTCGTCGATGCCCTCGTCCTTGGCGGCGCTGCACGACACGACGGGCGGCGCCCAGGCGGGCACGGCGTTCTTGCCCATCGCGGGCGCGGTGCGGATGTGCACTGACTCGGCCAGGTCCTTGGCGAGTCGATCGGCGCCGGGCATGTCGCTCTTGTTCACGACGAGCACGTCGGCGACCTCGAGCAAGCCGCTCTTCATCGCCTGGACGCCGTCGCCAGCGCCCGGGCACAGCACGACGACGACCGTATCGGCGGCCCCGACCACGTCGTACTCTGCCTGCCCCACGCCGACGGTCTCGACGATCAACTCGTCGAAGCCGAACGCGTCCATCACGTCCAGCGCATCGACGGTGGCGCGCGCAATGCCGCCGTGACTGCCGCGGCTGGCCATCGAACGGATGAAGCAGCCGGGATCGGTCGTGCGATCCTCCATGCGAATGCGATCACCGAGCAGGGCTCCACCGGTGATCGGGCTGGAGGGATCGACGGCGAGGATGCCGACGGTCTTCTCGGTCGTGCGCAGGTGACGCGCGAGTTCGTTGGTCAGCGTGCTCTTGCCGGCGCCGGGCGGACCGGTGATGCCTGTGCGCGCGGCCCGACCGAGGCGCTGCTTGATCTCGAGCAGCGCGCTCGGAAACCGTGCGTCCCCGTTCTCGGCCCACGAGATCAGACGGGCGAGCGCTGTGCGCTGCCCGTCCAGGAGTCTCGTGGAGATCGAAGGGGAAGCGCTCATTCGCTAGACGAGGAGTTTGCGTGCAATCACGAGTCGCTGGATGTCCGTCACGCCCTCGTAGATCTCGGTGACGCGCGCGTCGCGGAACAGACGCTCGACGTGGAAGTCGTCGGTGTAGCCCGCGCCGCCGTGGATCTGCAGGCACTCGTCCGCGCAGAAGTTCGCGGTGATCGAGGACATCAGCTTGGCCTGGCTGGCCATCTGGCCGCAGTCCTGGCCGTTGTCGCGCATCCACGCCGCCTTGTGCGTCAGCATGCGCGACGCGTCGAGCTTGGTCGACATGTCGGCGAGCTTCCACTGGATCGCCTGGAACTGGCCGATCGGTTTGCCGAACTGCTCGCGCTCCTTGGCGTACTTCACGGACGCCTCGAGGCACGCGCGACCGATGCCGACCGCCTGGGAAGCGATGCCGATCCGGCCGCCGTCGAGCGCGTCCATCGCGACGTGGAAGCCGCGGTTGAGTTCGCCGACGATGCGATCTTTGGAGAGGCGCACGTTGTCGAGGATCAACTCGTTCGTGGACGAGCCACGCAGGCCCGTCTTCTTCTCGCTCTTACCGACCGTGAAGCCCGGCGTATCGCGCGGGATGACGAAGGCGGTGATGCCCTTGGCCTTGCTGACCGTCGGATCGGTGCGGACGTAGGTCAGGAACATGCCCGCCTGTTCGCCCGATGTGACCCAGAGCTTGGTGCCGTTCAGCACCCACTCGTCGCCGTCCTGGACCGCGGTGGCTTCGAGCGCAGCCGCGTCGGAACCGGAAGCGGCTTCGGACAACGAGTACGCGCCGATGACCTCGCCCGTGGCGAGCTTGGGCAACCACTCCTGCTTGATCGCGTCCGACGCGTGCTTGACCAAGGTCGAGCACACGAGCGAACCGTGCACCGAAGCCGTGACGCCGGTCGACGCGCAGGCGTGGTTGATCTCTTCGAGCACGAGCGACAACGCCAGGTTGCCGACCTCGGTGCCGCCGTAGGCCTCCGGAACGGTCAAGCCCCAGATGCCCAGGTCCCCCATCATCTGGAAGACCTCGGGATCGATGAACCCCTGGCGGTCGTGCTTGGTGGCGCGCGGCAGGAGTTCCTGCTGGGCGAATTCGCGGGCCATGTCGCGGATCATGGCCAGCTCTTCGGTGAGTTCGAAGTCCATCGTTCGGTGCTATCTGAGGTGTGGGGTGTGCGGAGGCGTGGCGGGAGGAGCCGCGTCCTATTCGTAGTCGTAGAAGCCCTTGCCGGTCTTACGACCCAAGGACTTCGCGGCGACCATGCGACGCAACAGCGGGCACGGACGATACTTGTCGTCGCCGAGTCCACCATGCAGGACTTCGAGGATGTCGAGGCAGACGTCGAGGCCGATCAGGTCGGCGAGCTGGAGCGGACCCATCGGGTGCGCCATGCCGAGCTTCATCACGGTGTCGATGCCCTCTTTCGTGGCGACGCCTTCCATCAGGCAGAAGATCGCCTCGTTGATCATCGGCATCAGCACGCGGTTCGACACGAAACCCGGGTAGTCGTTCGCGTCCACGGGCGTCTTGCCGAGCGCTTCGGAGCATTCGAGCACGGACTTCAGCGTCGCGTCGTCGGTCTCGTGACCTTTGATGACCTCGACCAGCTTCATGATCGGCACCGGGTTCATGAAGTGCATGCCGATGACCTTCTCGGGGCGCTTCGTGTTCGCGGCGATCGTCGTGATCGAGATCGAGGACGTGTTCGACGCCAGGATCGTGTCGGGCGCGGCGACCTCGTCGAGGGTCTTGAAGATCATCGCCTTCAGGTCCTCGCGCTCGCTGACGGCTTCGACGACGAGCTTCTGGTCGGAAACGTCCGTCAGTTGCGTCGACTTCGAAACGCGCGCGAGTGCGGCATCGGCGTCGGCTTGGGTCATGCGCTCTTTCTTGACGAGGCGACCGAGGTTCGTTTCGATCGTCGCCACGCCCTTGTCGAGCGCGGCTTCCGCGGCGTCGATGAGCAGCACCTGGCTGCCCGATTGCGCGAAGACCTGGGCGATGCCGTTGCCCATGGTGCCGGCTCCGACGACGGCCACCTTGTCGTAATAAGCGGACATCAGTTGATCCTCTCGACCGCCATGCTGACCGCGTTGCCGCCACCGAGGCAGAGCGACGCCATCCCGGTGGAGACGTCCTTCTGCTGCATCGCGTGGAGCAGCGTGGTGAGGATGCGCGCGCCGCTGGCACCGATCGGGTGACCGAGCGCGACCGCGCCACCGTTGACGTTCACTTTCTCGGGATCGAGGTCGAGCACGCGGCGCAGCGCGATGGCCGCGACGCTGAACGCCTCGTTGATCTCGTGCAGGTCGTAATCGGCGGGCTTGCGACCTTGCTTGGCCGCGAGTCCATTGATCGAAAGTTCGGGAGCCATCATGACCCACTCGGGCGCGCATCCACCCGAGCCGTAGCCGGTGATCTTGGCGAGCGGCTTGACGCCGAGCGACTTGGCGCGGTCCGCGCTCATCACGACCAGCGCGCTGGCACCGTCGTTGATGCTGGACGCGTTGGCGGCGGTGACGCTGCCGTTCTTGCGGTCGAAGGCGGGCTTCAACTTGGCCATGCCCTCGAGCGTCGCGTCGTGGCGAATGCCCTCGTCCTTGGAGAAGGCGATCGGGTCCTTCTTGCGTTGCGGCACCTCGACGGTGAAGCGCTCGGCGTCGAAGCGTCCCGCGTCCTCGGCCTCTGCTGCGCGGCGATGACTCTCGACGGCGAACGCGTCCTGTTCCTCGCGCGAGATCTCGTACTTGTTCGCGACGGCCTCGCCGGTCATGCCCATGTGGAAGTCGTTGTAGATGTCCCACAGTCCGTCGTGGACCATCGAGTCGACGAGCTGGCCGTGACCGAGGCGCACGCCCTCGCGCGCTTGCGGCAACAGGTAGGGCGCGTTGGTCATGCTCTCCATGCCGCCCGCGAGAACGCAGTCGACGTCGCCCGCGCGAATCGCCTGGGCGGCGAGCATCACGGCCTTGAGGCCGGAACCGCAGACCTTGTTGATCGTGAGGCTCCCGACGGCGTCGGGCACGCCGGCGGCCCGCGCGACCTGGCGGGCCGGGTTCTGACCCAGGCCTGCGCTGAGGACGTTGCCGAAGATGCACTCCTCGACGGCATCGGGCTGAATGCCCGCGCGTCGCATGGCCTCGGCCGCCGCGAAGGCTCCGAGTTCGGGGGCGCGGAACGAGGAAAGGGTGCCCTGGAAACGGCCGATCGGGGTCCGACAGGCGCTGGCGATGACGACGTCCTTCAAGGGAGCGTGGGGTACGAGTCTGGGTGCTGGATGAGGCGTCCGAAATCAGGCACCGGGAGGCTGGGGAGCGGGGTGCGATCGGACGTGCGCCGGGGGGAGAGCGCGGAGCTGCGGGGGTCCACCGGAGAGTTGGATTCGCGCAGATCGAACGGGCCATTCTAGCGTGATGAGGGGACGCGGCCCACTCCCAACGGGGGTTCAAACGGGTCTTCAACGCGCTTCATCTTCGGGGTTGCCTGGGGGGCGTCCAGGGCGGTGGTGCGGGAGGTGGCGGGGGGGGGATTCCCCGGGAAAGGGGCCGGGGGATGCCGTGAGGCCAGGACACGGGCGCAGGGGGGGCGCCCGTCACGGAAGCGCGGCACCCACCGCCGACCACCACCCGCCCTGGGGGATCCACCTCCGGGAACCGCTCCACGGAGAGCGCGGTTGCATCCCACGTGCGAAATTCCTCTCCTATCTCCTGAGGGGACCCTGGAGCCCCTCCCACGTGGAAGCCACAGCCGAACTGGAGCTCGTCGAGGGGCTGAAAGCCCGGGAAGAGGTCGCCGTCGAGGCGTTCCTCGCACGCTATCGCTCCCTCTTCTATCACTGCATCGGTCACTTCGAGACCGATGCGGCCGCACGCGAGGACCTCTACCAGGACCTCGTCGTCTTCGTGCTCGAGCGCCTCGATCGCTCGACCTACGACGCGAACAAAGGCTCCCTCGGGACCTGGCTCTATCGCGTCGCCTGGTGCCGTTGCGTGGACTTGAAGCGCAAGGAAGGTGCCCGCAGACGACCGCGGCTCAACACCGTGGGCGGGGACATGCCCGATCGTGCGGACGAGCGGCCCGGGCCCGAGGAGGTCGCCGGCACCCTCGAACTCGGCTCCGCGGTGCGTGAGGCCCTCTGCCAGCTCGAACCCCAGGAACGGGCGCTCCTGGACCTGCGTTTCGTCCAGGGCGAGACCCTGGGTGACATCGCGGGCACCCTTCACATCTCGCTCGAGCAGACGAAGTATCGTCTCCGCCGGGCCACGGTGAACCTCAGGCGCGAACTGCTCAGCCACTACGCCAAGGAGGAGGTCGGCCTATGAGTCCGCTCGATCCCGACCCCCGTCACGGCGCGCATCGGCGCACCGGAGATTTCTCCCATCCATTGGCCCCAGTCTTCCAGCGGCCTACGGAATCCACCTTGCCGATGCATCCCCGCGACCCCCAAGACCCCCAGCAAGCTTCCGTCCCCCCCCCC
>TARA_R110002096_G_scaffold71644_7_pt1 | contig 40328 bp, 41 predicted proteins | sample TARA_R110002096 | Tara Oceans TARA_R110002096 (sample SAMEA4397295) | marine metagenome | biome: Polar Biome; feature: [DCM] deep chlorophyll maximum layer (ENVO:01000326); material: water (ENVO:00002006), including particulate matter (ENVO:01000060) such as... | depth 35 m
TGGCTTCATAGCGTAAGTAGTTTTTGACTACATCGCTACAGCTTGGGTATGGTTGTTGCTTGCAGGTAATCAACGAACAGCCAAAATGGCGTCAAACACTAATAATAAGTCACTCCTGCCGGTATGGTTCCGGGGCGCATCTCAATGGCGCAAAGGCGGTGGTCGAGAGGTGAATAAAAGTGAGCGAACTACCTGAGCAGTACGCCGATCAGTCCTTTGCGCAGTGGTGGCAGCAACAGGGTGAGTGGGTGGAAGAACCCAATGAACGGCGTGATGGTCTTAGCGGCGTGCAGTATCTGCACACGCCGGATGGCAAAACGCTGTATAGCAAACGCCAGTGCGGGCACCTCAGCCGGTCACTGCGTTACCCGTCAGGTCGCCCTACGGTGGTGCGTGAGCATCGGGCGCTTGAGGCTTATCGTGCCGCCGGGGTGCGTGTGCCCAAGCTGGTATTTGCCGGGTCACGTAAAGATGAGGGCGTTTGGCAGGGGTTGCTGATTACTGAAGAGTTGAAAGGCTTTATTAGTATGGATCAGTGGTACGCCGATGACGCGCCCGTTCAGCACGGTAATGCGACTCACCAGCATATGCTGCGTGAGCTGGCAAAAACCCTTAACTTGGCGCACATGGCTGGTTGGCAACATGGCTGCCTTTATTCCAAGCATGTGTTCATTCGCGTGCGCAGTCAGGGCGTGGAAATTGCGCTGCTAGACCTGGAAAAGGCGCGCCGTCGTCGACGTAAGCACGCTGCCGTACGCCATGACCTGAAGCAATTTTACCGTCATCGCGGCCCCATGCCCGAGGCTGACTGGTTCAAGCTGGTTGAGTATTACCAGCAAGTCGGCGTTGTCGAGCCCAGCCAGAAACTATTAGGCGCCAAGACGCCCGTCGCCCCCCGATAACGTTTCGCCTGCGCTGGCTTCAGCGTTTATAACTGTTCTATGTCGGCTAACAGCGCCTCTGCTCTTTTGAGTATGGCGCTGCGTTGTTCTTCGGTTTTTTTGTGCCAGTTGGCGTAGACCATGCGATTGCGCGGGTTGTCCGAAAAATCAGCCTCATGTCTGCTCATGAAGTGCCAGTAAAGTGAGTTTAGCGGGCAGCTGCTGGGCTCGCTGATCTGTTTTACCTGGTAGGTGCAGTCAGCGCAGTAGTCACTCATTTTGTTCACATAATTCCCGCTCGCGGCGTAAGCCTTCGAGCCGACAATGCCGCCATCGGCAAACTGGCTCATGCCCCGCGTATTGGGTAGCTCGACCCATTCGATGGCATCGATATAGATACCCATATACCACTGGTCTACCTGATCGGGATGAATGCCGGCCAGCAGGCAAAAGTTGCCTGTGATCATCAGGCGCTGAATGTGGTGGGCGTAGGCAAAATCCAGTGATTGCGAGATAGCCTGCTGCAGACATCGCATGTTGGTTTTTGCGCTCCAGAACCAAGACGGTAGCTCGCGCTCGGCGGACAGGGCATTGAAGCCCGCATAGTCGGGCATGTTGGCCCAGTAGATGCCGCGCACAAACTCGCGCCAGCCGAGTATCTGGCGCACGAAACCTTCGATTTGGGCGATGTTGATAGCCTCAGCCTGCGGATCTCGATAATGCGCAATGGCGCTGTTTATGACGCGTTGCGGATCCAGCATTTTGCTATTGAGGGCGAATGACAGGCGCGAGTGATACAGGCTCCACTGGCTTGCCTGGTCCGAGCTCTCGAGCTTGCCGGTCATCGCGTCCTGGAAGTAACCGAAGCGCGGCAGGCTATGGCGGCAGAAATGCTCGAGCAGATCAATGGCCTGTTGCCGATTGGTTGGCCAGGGAAGCTGCGCGCTGGTTTGGCCCATGGTTTTGATCTCGTGCCGCTGCAGGCGCTCAAGTATGTGGCTCACGTCATTGGCGAACATTAGAGGTTGGGGGATATGCTTGAGGTCCTCTTTCTTGAGCTTGTTGCGGTTGTCCTGATCATGATTCCACTGTCCGCCCTCCGGGGAAGAATCATCAGCCATCAGCACCTGAAAGCGAACGCGCATCCTGCGGTAGAAGGCTTCCATCTGATGACGTTTGCCCTGAGTGAAATGCTCACGTAGCTCGTTGTCGCGCAGAAAGAAATGTTCTGACTCGAATACGCTGACGTCAATCGCGCTGTCTTCGGCAAAGCTGGCGAGTTGCTGGCGCAGGCGGTATTCGTCGGGTAGCTGATAGTCGAGGTGCTGAATCTCATATTTTGCTATCAGTTGCTCTAGCAGCGCGGGTAGGCTGGGGTAGTCCTGTGTGTCGTCCAGATCAAGATGCAACACCTCGTGGCCCGCCCCTTTCAAGGCCGTGGCAAATGCGCTCATGGCGGCAAAAAAAGCGCAGATTTTCTGCACGTGATGGGTCACGTAGGTGGCTTCCTGGTGCAGTTCAGCAAGCAGGTAAAGCGTGGTTTCATCTTTCTGCCGAAACCAGGAATGACGCGCATTGAGCTGGTCGCCCAGGATGAGTCGCAAGCGCTGATAACGTTTAGCCATGCACGGGTGCCTTATGGTTATGCCGTTGATGGTCCGCTTACTGCTGCGTTTAGCAGCAAACCAGAGGAGCTCTTCTCAGCGGTTTATGGGTTTATCCTGCCACAGCTTTCAGGCTGACGCCGAGCCGGTCTTTGTGTGTTCTGGTGTATGCTAGCGGCATGATCAGTGAACGCGAACCCTCCGGGCTAAACTCAGCTGCGCCAGATCGCATTATCCTCTTCGATGGCGTCTGCAAGCTCTGTAATGCCTGGGCAAACTTTATTATCAGCCATGATCACCAGCGGTTTTATCGGCTGTGTAGTGTGCAGTCCGCGTCTGGTGAGCGCTTACTGCGTCAGTATGGCTATCCGACGGATCGTTTTGAGACCATGCTGGTGTTGCAGCAGGGGCGCTGCTTTGCCAAGAGTCAGGCTTTCTTGCGGGTGATGAGCGGGCTGGGTTGGCCTTGGCGCGCCCTGGCGGTGTTGCGGTTGATCCCCGAGCCGCTGCGTGACTGGCTGTATGACCGCATTGCGCTTAATCGTTACCGACTCTTCGGTAAGTATGACTATTGTCGCTTACCTACCCCTGATCACGCGGAGCGTTTTGTCGATGGCCATTAATGCCCTGATGCACACCACCTTTATCTGTCGTCTGGGTTTGGGGTTTCTGTTTGTTTACCACGGTCTACTGCCGAAAATTCTGTTTCTCAGTCCGGTAGAAGTCAGCCTGGTGGAAGCCAGCGGGTCGGGGGTGTCAGCCAGTATCGCCTCGCCTCTGGCGGGTGTGCTGGAGATCGTACTGGGACTGCTCATTGCCTTACGTTTGGGGGGTAAGGCGCCAATCTATCTTGCGGGCCTGTCGCTCATCGCTTTGCTGGTCTACGTGGCAGTACTCAGTCCGGCGCTGCTGGTAGAAGCCTTCAATCCGGTGACAACCAACCTGCTCGGGCTCTTGCTGTGCTATTTGATTCTGCGGTTGGAGTCGATGCCATTGCCGTCCCGTGCGGCGGTTTGATCATTCCACAAGGAATCTAGCCGGTTGGCCGTGGTCCTAAGCGTGTGTTATTACCCACCGAGGAGCTGTTTTTGATCGCCGTCAGACCCCCAAAGTTGTGGATCGCCTTGCTGCTGGGTATCTTCCTGCAGCCCTTTGTTTTTCTCTACGTCAATCGCCCCAAGCTATTCTGGTCCTACCTTTTTGCGGCACTGCTGATCGCGGCGGTCGATTGGTATTTTGTGCTCAGCCTGCACCTGCTGTTCAGTGTCATCTGCCCGTTGCATGCCTGGTGGCTTGTGCGTCGCTGCGATACAGAGCAGCCGCGACCCTGGTATAGCCGTATATGGGTGGTGATCGGGTTTTATCTGGGGCTGCTGCTGAGCATTTTGCTGGTCCGTGCTTTCCTCTATGAGCCGTATGCCGTGCCTTCAGCATCCATGCATCCAACCCTGGTGGAGGGTGATGTGGTGGTGGTGCAGAAATGGGGTTATGCCCAGTCGGCACTCTTTGGTTACGCGCTACCGGGTTCTGCCGCAGTAGCCCCAGAGCGGCTGCAGCGTGGCAATGTCTACGTTTTTTACCCGCCGGATCGGGATAACCTGTTTGTGAAACGTCTGATGGCGTTGCCTGGTGACGTGATTGCATTGACCGAACAGGGTGTGGTGATCAATGGCGAGACCTTACCAGAGGCGCTATTAAGCGATACCGAGGAGTTAACTCGATTTTCGGAAAGCCTGGATGGTCTCGAATATCAGGTTCAATACCTCAAGGGGTTGCCGAAACAGCCCATTCGTACCTTTAAGGTGCCAGCGGGCCACTACTTTTTCCTTGGCGATAATCGAGAAAACTCTGCCGACAGTCGTCACTGGGGTAGCGTGCCGGCACAGCGGATTGTTGGCGAGGTCGTTGCAATCGTACCCAAATGAGACTGGCGGCAAGTCGTTTAACGCGCCATCAGTCCCGGTAGCCAAGTGACCAGACCCGGCCAACAGGCCGCGATTATGAGCATCAGTATTTGAATCGCGATGAAGGGCAAAACGCCGCGATAGATCGCGGATGTTGGCACGCTGGCTGGTGTCACCCCGCGTAAGTAAAACAGCGAGAAGCCAAACGGCGGAGTTAGAAACGAGGTTTGCAGGTTCAAGGCTATCATTACCCCAAGCCATACCGGGTCCAGCCCCATGCTCAGCAGCACGGGTCCAACAATGGGCACCACCACAAAGGTGATCTCGATAAAATCGAGAATGAAGCCGAGGAAGAAGATCACCAGCATGACCACCAGGGTGGCGGTAAAGACGCCACCGGGTAATTGCTCGAACAAGTGGTGGATCAGGTCGTCGCCGCCGTAGCCGCGGAATACCAGCGAGAAAATTGAGGCACCGAGCAGAATCATGAATACCATGGCACTGATCTCGGTGGTGGCCTGCGCCACCTCGCGCAGCTTGCCTATCCCCAGTTGACGCTTGCTGAGGGCCAGCAGGCTGGCGCCGAGCGCGCCAACGGCGGCAGCTTCGGTCGGTGTTGCCACGCCGGCGAGAATGGAGCCCAGCACGGACATGATCAGCAGCAAGGGTGGTAGCAAGCTTATCAGCACCCGACCCCAGGATACCTCCGCCCGCTCTGCCCGGGTTAATGCCGGCAGTTTGTTTGGTTGCCAGATGGCCACGCCAACCAAATACAGCAGATACAGACCCACCAGTAAGAGACCTGGCAGCAGTGAGCCAATAAACAGATCGCTGACGGTGACGGTTTTAGGTGAAAAGATCCCCATGCGCGTCTGCGCCTGTTGGTAGGCGTTAGACAGCACGTCGCCCAGCAGCACCAGAATGATCGAGGGTGGAATGATTTGGCCCAAGGTGCCGGTGGCAGCCAGGGTGCCAGTGGCGATTGAGGGATCGTAACCACGGCGTAGCATGGTAGGTAACGCCAGTAGACCCAGAGTTACCACGGTTGCGCCGACAATTCCGGTACTGGCGGCAAGCAATGCACCGACAATGCAGACGGAAAAGGCCAGGCCGCCGCGCAGGCCACCAAACAGCCGCGACATGGCATCAAGCAGGTCTTCAGCGATCCGCGATTTTTCCAGCATGACGCCCATGAACACAAACAACGGCACGGCAAGCAAGGTTTGGTTATTCATGGTGCCGAACAGGCGGCTGGGCAGTGCGCCCAGAAAGCTTGGCTCAAACACATCCAGAGCGATACCGGCGCCAGCGAACAGCAGGGACATGCCGCCAAGCGTAAAGGCCACAGGGTAGCCTGCCATCAGGGCCAGACAGATACAGATGAATAGCGCCACCGCCATGTATTCCACACCCATTACAGATGCTCCTCATGGCTGATAGGTAAATGTCTTGGCAGGGCGCCGAAAATGACGGCGAGGGTCTTGATCAGTTGCGATATCGCCTGCAACAACAGGCTGGCCACCAGTAATAGAATGAAGCTTTTCTGGATATAGACCCATTGCAAGCCACCGGCGTCGGCAGAGCGCTCCTGGCGTTGCCAGGCCACACTGACGTAATCCCAGCAGTTGAAGGCTAAAAACAGGCACATGGGTAATAAAAACAGCAGCGTACCGGAGAAGTCGATCAGCGCTTGGCCGTGTGAAGAAAAGCGGCGAAAGAAAATATCCACCCGTACGTGCGCATCCCGTTGCAGGGCCCAGGCAGCCGCGCCCATGAAAGCCAGTGAGTGACCATACATGATCAGTTCCTGGGTGGCGGTGGCGCCAATATCGAAGCCGTAGCGCAGCACAACAATGAGGCAGGTCAGCAAGACCATGAATACGCTTAGCCAGGCGACACTGCGGCCTAGCCAATGGTTAATGTAATCAATGGCACGTGCCAGCGTCAGGCTGGCAGAGAATAGCGGGCTGGGCATATCAGCGGGCACTCGGTCGGGGTGGCCGCGCAGTTATTCCGGCCCCAGCAGCGGGTCAGGACGGGATAACGCGGGTCCGGCCACGGTCATCAATAGCAACGAAGACAAAGGTGGCTTCGGTCACTTTACGGCTTTCATCATGGGCCAGATCTTCGCTCCAGACTTCGACCAGCATCTTGATCGAGCTGCGGCCGATATCCAGTACGTCGCAATGAAAAGCCAGCTGGGCACCCACAGGCACCGGAACCATGAAGCCCATGCGATCGATTGCCACGGTAGCGACGCGACCACGAGCGATGCGCGCAGCGGTGCTGGTGCCCGCTACATCCATCTGGGCTACCAGCCACCCCCCATAAATGTCGCCAAAGCTGTTGCAGTCGCGGGGCAGGGTGGTGATTTTCAGAGCCAGTTCACCCTGTGGAACCGGATCCATATCTAAGTCGTGCATTGAACACTCGAGTCGTGGTCTATTTGTATTTGTTGTGCTGGCCAGCAAAGCAAGTCGAAAAAAACTGGCTAAGCCGCTTATGGTAAGGGATTGAGGCGGGTGTCTCAATCATTCTATTGTTGCGTGTGGCGGAGTTGAGTACCAGTTGGTGTGTTTCACACAATTGTCATAATTCGGGAATAGAGTTGTCACATCACGCTTTGATACTGAGTCGCGTGTTGCAAACACTACCTCACTAGGAGAATGACATGAAACTCAAGCGTATGTTCGCTGCTGTGACCTTCGCTGCTGCCGGCCTGGCTGCCAGCTCAAGCTTTGCTGCCGTTGACCAGACCCTGGAAGATTACCAGCGCGTTGGCGGTGTTTCCGGCAACCTGTCCAGCGTTGGTTCCGACACACTGGCTAACATGATGACGCTCTGGGCCGAAGAGTTTAAGCGTCTGTACCCTAACGTCAATGTCCAGATTCAGGCCGCGGGTTCCTCTACTGCGCCGCCAGCACTGACTGAAGGTACATCCAACCTGGCTCCCATGAGCCGCATGATGAAAGACAGCGAAATCCAGGCATTCGAAGAGCGTTATGGCTACAAGCCTACTGCTGTTCCTGTTGCTATCGACGCCCTGGCTGTATTTGCGCACAAGGATAACCCGATCGAAGGCCTGACCATGGCTCAAGTTGACGGTATCTTCTCTTCAACTCGCTTGTGTGGCGGCGAAGAGCTGACTACCTGGGGCCAGTTGGGTCTGACTGGCCAGTGGGCTGATCGCGACATCCAGCTATATGGTCGTAACTCGGTATCTGGTACTTACGGTTACTTCAAAGAGCACGCACTGTGCAAAGGTGACTTCCGCAGTGGCGTAAACGAGCAGCCTGGTTCGGCTTCTGTTGTTCAGTCTGTTAGCCAGTCGCTGAACGCAGTAGGTTATTCCGGTCTGGGTTACAAGACGTCCAGCGTTCGCGCTGTTCCGCTGGCCAAGGCTGAAGGCGACGAGTTCATCGAAGCCAACGAAGAAAACGCTATTGCTGGTACTTACCCGCTGTCACGTTTCCTCTACGTTTACGTGAACAAGGCACCAAACGACGAGCTGGCCCCGCTGGAGCGTGAGTTCGTCAAGATGATGCTGTCCAAGCAAGGTCAGGAAATCGTCTTCAAAGATGGTTATGTGCCTATGCCCCAGCGCGTTGTCGACAAGGTTCACGCCGAACTGGGTTTCTAAGCATCAGTAGTCGGTTGGGCAAGGACGCCTAAGTGACAAGGGGCGTGTCTATGACACGCCCCTTTTTACCGTCATAACCATGTAACCATTTTGTCACATTGACCCTGTAGGGTGTGCGCCATGACTATGCAATCATCACCCAAGACGTCCCGCGTCGATTTCAATACGCCAGCGATGCAGCGCCATCGGGCCGTGCGTCACTTCAAGGATCATCTCACCCGCTGGTATGTCGCGGTGGGTGGCCTTGGCGTGATTGCTGCCGTGTTGCTGATCTTTCTCTATTTGCTCTCTGAAGTGCTACCGCTGTTTGGCGGTGCAGACATCGAGCAGCAAGAGCGCTACTCCACACCCTGGCTAGATGTGGCTGATCCGCCGTTGATGCTGGCGATGGAAGAGCAGGGCGAGGTGGCGATTCGTGTCTCCGAATCCGGTCAGGTGACATTCTTCAAAACCGCAGACGGCAAGCTGATTTCTGAACAGAGCCTGCCCATACCCGAAGGCGTGACGGTATCCAGCTTCAGCGTGGAAAGTCCGAACACTCGCCGGTTTGCTGTTGGTCTGAGCAATGGTCAGGTCATCATCGGCAAGCACAACTATAAGGTGACCTACCCGAACGATGTTCGGTTGATTACCCCCGAATTGAAATTCCCCTACGGTGCTGAGCCGCTCATTCTGGATAAACAGGGGCGTGCGCTGGAGCACGTAGCCATGAGTGGCAACGACAGCGGCCTGACATTGGCAGCTAACGTAGGGCGCGAGCTGCTGGTAACGTCCATCAGCCGCCAGGAAAATATGATGACCGGGGAGGTGACTACCTCCCAGAGCGAGCTGACCCTCAACCCGGCGCAAGGCGAAGTGGATAATATCCTCATCGATCCGCTGCGCCAGTGGATGTATGTGGTCAACGGCGGTCAATATGTGGACGTGCTGTCGCTGCGCGCGCGCGGCGAGCTGAATGGACACTACAAGGTGGTCGCCGCCAAAGACGCAACGGTTACTGCCAGTAACCTGATGCTTGGCGGCATCTCGCTGATTATTGGTGATAGCCAGGGCGGCTTGCAGCAGTGGTTTATGGTGCGCGGCAATGGTAAGCCTGCACTAACCCCGGTCAGAAGCTTTGATCAGCAGGCCGGTGAAGCGATACAGCTGATTCAGCCAGAGGAGCGCCGCAAGGTATTCCTGACGACAGACGCTGATGGATATCTGGGTATCTATAACTCGACTGCGCATAATAATCTGCTGGTTGAGCCACTGGACAAGCAGCCAATACGATCTTTTGCTATTGGTCCGCGTGCTGATCACCTGCTGGTTGAGCATGACAACGGCGAGTTGAGCTACTGGAACGTCGATAACGAGCACCCGGAAATCTCCTGGTCATCGCTGTGGGGCAAGGTCTGGTACGAAAGCTATCCGGAGCCTGATTACGTCTGGCAGTCGACATCGGCTACGTCCGAATCCGAGCCCAAGCTCAGCTTGGCGCCCCTGACCTTTGGTACCTTGAAAGCAGCGTTTTACGCGATGATTTTGGCCACGCCGATCGCCATCGCCGCAGCGGTCTATACCGCTTACTTCATGGCTCCGGGCATGCGTCGCAAGGTCAAGCCGATCATCGAGTTGATGGAGGCACTGCCGACCGTCATTCTGGGCTTCCTCGCGGGCTTGTGGCTGGCGCCGTTACTGGAGGACAACCTGCCGGGCATTGTTTCCTTGCTGGTTCTCCTGCCCGTGGTATTTATTAGTGTGGCGTATCTCTGGAGTCGTATGCCAGAGCGAGTGCGCCTGACGGTTCCGGATGGCTGGGAGGCGGCAATATTGATTCCTGTCACCATGCTACTGGGGTGGGCCTGCTTTGAGTCCAGCGTCTACATAGAGGCCTGGTTCTTCGGGGGCGATATGCGGGTTTACCTGACGCGTGATCTGGGCATCGATTTTGACCAGCGCAACTCGCTGGTGGTGGGCCTGGCCATGGGCTTTGCGGTTATTCCCACCATTTTCTCGATCGCCGAAGATGCTGTATTCAGCGTGCCGCGCCATTTGACGCAAGGGTCGCTGGCCCTGGGTGCCACGCCCTGGCAGACCATGAGCCGCGTCGTCATCCTGACCGCCAGTCCGGGCATCTTCTCCGCCGTCATGATCGGTATGGGGCGCGCCGTAGGTGAAACCATGATCGTACTTATGGCAACGGGTAATACGCCGATCATGGACTGGAATATCTTCGAAGGTATGCGCACGCTGTCAGCCAACATCGCGGTAGAAATGCCGGAGTCGGAAGTTGGCAGTACGCACTATCGCGTACTCTTTTTGGCCGCACTGGTGTTGCTCAGCTTCACCTTCCTGATGAACACGGCAGCAGAGCTGATTCGACAGCGCCTGCGCAAGAAATATGCCTCACTCTGACCTACAGGAATGCACACAGTGAAACAGAGTAACTTCACAACCTGGTTCAAAACAGGCAGCCCCTGGGTCTGGATGAATGCCGGCGCGGTCGCCATCGCGGTGATCATGACCCTCGGCCTGCTGTTCCTCATTGCCGTTCGTGGTCTTAGCCACTTCTGGCCGGCCGACCTTATGGAGGCCGAGTACACCATTCCAGGTCAGCCAACGATTACCTTGATCGGTGAGGTGACCACCCGTGAGCAGGTACCGACTGAGCGCCTTAAAGGTGCCGGCTTGCCGGTTGATCCGGAAAAGTCCGAGTTTATGGAGCGCGAGCTGCTGAAAGTCGGTAACCGTGATCTGTACGGCGCAGACTTCCGTTGGATCGTGGCCGATTGGCTGACCGACGAGCGCTACCCGGAAGACATCATCGCGATTGAGCGTCGTGAGTGGGGTAACTTTTACGGTTACCTGCTGAGCGTCAATCAGGATGGCAAGGTCGTCGAGGGTGAGCAGGCTCGTGAGGCGCTAGAGGCCGCTGTTGAACGGGCGGAGAGTATCTACGCAGAAATCCGCGCGCTGGAAACCGGTGATATCGGCAAAATCAACTCAGAGCTGGAGCGCTTGCGTTTGCGCGAACGCGGCTATGAGCTGGATAACGCCTTGACGGCTGATCGTCAGGCACAGATCGAGGCTGAGCGTGCCGTACAGAACGCGCAGTACGCTGAACTGGAAGCCAAGCTGGTTAATTTGTATACCGCCTTCAATCGGGATAGCCTCATGGCGCGCGCCATGGACGGTCAGGAAAAGCGCATCAGCCTGTCAACGGTGGTCCGCGTATTCCGGCCCAACGCCATGGGTATTTCCGATAAGATTGGGCATTATTTCGCCAAGCTGTGGGAGTTCGTTAGTGATGAACCCCGTGAGGCCAATACCGAGGGCGGTGTATTCCCGGCAATCTTCGGTACCGTGATGATGGTGTTGCTGATGTCGATCATCGTGACCCCCTTTGGCGTATTGGCTGCAGTTTACCTGCGCGAATATGCCAAGCAGGGCGCGGTAACCCGGATTATCCGGATCGCGGTTAACAATCTCGCCGGTGTGCCGTCCATTGTTTACGGCGTATTTGGTCTGGGCTTTTTCATCTACTTTCTCGGCGGCAACATCGACCAGTTGTTCTTCCCTGAGTCGTTGCCAGCACCAACCCTGGGCACCGGTGGCCTGCTATGGGCCTCGCTGACCCTGGCGCTGTTGACCGTGCCGGTGGTCATTGTGGCCACTGAAGAAGGGCTAACGCGCATTCCACGATCGCTACGCGAAGGCTCGCTGGCGCTGGGTGCGACCAAGGCCGAGACGCTGTGGAAAGTGATTTTGCCGATGTCCAGTCCGGCGATGATGACCGGTCTGATTCTGGCAGTGGCGCGTGCTGCCGGTGAGGTGGCCCCGCTGATGCTGGTCGGCGTAGTCAAACTGGCGCCTACGCTGCCGGTAAACGGCAACTACCCTTATTTGCACTTGGACCAGAAGTTTATGCACCTGGGCTTTCATATCTACGACGTCGGCTTCCAGAGCCCGAACGTTGAAGCGGCTCGCCCTCTGGTTTATGCCACCGCTTTGTTGCTGGTTGGTGTGATTGCCTCGCTGAACTTTGCGGCGGTCGCGATTCGAAATCACCTGCGCGAAAAATACAAAGCGCTGGAAAACTGATAACCCTTTCAACGCGGACTCAAGACTATGTCTAACAGTACCAAAACCCATGCAATGGATATGAGCGCCCTGGGTCGCCCCCATGAAGAAATGAGCATGGATCAGGAAACCATCGCGCTGGAAGTGCCTGGCCTGAGCCTGTTTTATGACACCAAGCAGGCGCTGCATAACGTCAGTATCAAGATTCCTCGTAACCGCGTAACGGCCTTTATCGGTCCGTCAGGTTGCGGTAAGTCGACCCTGTTGCGCTGCTTTAATCGGATGAACGACCTGGTCGATAGCTGCCGTGTCGACGGCGAAATCCTGCTGGACGGCCAGGATATTTACGCCAAGGGCGTGAATGTCTCCGAGTTGCGTCGCCGCGTTGGCATGGTATTCCAGAAGCCGAATCCCTTCCCAAAATCGATTTACGAGAACGTTGCTTATGGCCTGCGTATTCAGGGCGTAAACAACAAGCGTACCCTGGATGAGGCCGTCGAGTGGTCGCTTAAAGGCGCCGCACTCTGGGATGAGGTGAAGGATCGTTTGAATGAGTCGGCGCTCGGTATGTCCGGTGGTCAGCAGCAGCGTCTGGTTATTGCCCGCACCATTGCGGTTGAGCCGGAAGTGCTGTTGCTGGACGAGCCTGCCTCGGCGCTGGACCCGATCTCGACGCTGAAGATTGAAGAATTGATCAATGAACTCAAGTCGAAGTTCACCATTGTCATCGTGACCCACAACATGCAGCAGGCGGCGCGGGTGTCCGACTACACTGCCTTCATGTACATGGGCGAGTTGATCGAGTTTGGTGATACCAACACCCTGTTTACCAACCCGTCGAAAAAGCAGACGGAAGACTATATCACTGGCCGTTACGGCTAACCGGGGATTGCACCATGCCAGATAAAGAACTGTTTAAGCAGCACATATCCCAGCAATTCAATTCCGAGCTGGAAGAAATTCGCACCCAGCTGCTGGAAATGGGTGGGTTGGTCGAGAAACAGATAAACGATGCGATTGTGGCGCTGATTGAAGGCGATGCGAAGCTGGCCGAACAGGTCCGCGAGAAGGACGACGCCATCAACCAGATGGAGTTGGATATCGATCAGGAGTGCATGCGCATTCTGGCGCGCCGTCAGCCAGCTGCCAGCGATCTGCGTCTGGTGATCAGTATCAGCAAGATCATCGTCGATCTGGAGCGTATCGGTGACGAGGCTTCCAAGATTGCGCGTCGTGCCATTGATCTGGTTGAAGCTGGGCAGGCGCCCAAGGGCTATGTCGAGTGTCGGCATATTGGCCATCATGTGCGGCGCATGGTGCAGGAGGCGCTGGATGCCTTTGCTCGTATGGATACGGATCAGGCGTTTTCCGTAGCGCGCGAAGATAAATCAGTTGACCAGGAGTACAAGTCGGCTATGCGCGAGATGATCACCTTCATGATGGAAGATCCGCGTTCCATCTCTCGGGTGCTCAACATTCTTTGGGTGCTGCGTTCACTCGAGCGTGTGGGCGACCATGCGCGCAACGTGGCAGAGCATGTGATCTATCTGGTCAAGGGTACCGATGTGCGTCATATCGGCCTCAAGCGCATGGAAGCTGAAGTGCGCCGGGAAGATAATCCAGAATAAGCTCGGCTGCAGCAGCTACAAAAAAACCGCCAGATGGCGGTTTTTTTAGTGGGTTGGTTTGACTCAGTTATGGCTGAGTACCCACTCGGCCAGTATTTTGGCCTCTTCGTCGGTTACCTGGTTTGGCGGCATGGGAATCGGGCCCCAGAGTCCGGAAATGCCATTTTTGATGTGGCCAGCAACCGTTTCCACTGCACCTTCCTGTCCGGCGTACTTCTTGGCGACCTCGGTGTAGGCTGGGCCGACCAGCTTGGTGTCGATTCTGTGGCAGGCGACACAGGCCTTGCTGTTGTACAGATCTTCACCTGCACTAGCGAATACCGTACCGGCGGTCAATAAGGCGCCGGTAGTCATTACCGATAGCAGTATGCGTTTCATAAGGAAGTCCTCACGAGCTTAACGGAATAGGCAGTTTGACCTGCTTGTAGTGAGCGCTTTGCGAGCGTCTTTCTGAGAGTAAACATGGACGTTATTTAGCCAAATGGCAAGTGACGCTTTGTCACGTCTCGGCGCTAGCGCAGTGGACAGGGTGATCTCATAGCTGGTCCGATAAACCAGGCTTGCATCGTGGCAGTGGCGTGCCTTGCATGCGCAGCCGGCTGTTACTTCAGCCGATTAAAACCTTAAGTTTCCAGCAATTTTACCGAAATAGTGCGGTGTAAATGCTTTCAATAGCGGCTCTTTGCTGCAAAGCTACTGAGGTATTTATGGCGCTCTGCGCTAAGCTAGGAGCATTACTAGAGGAATCAAGAAACCATGGCAAAAGTGTCAGTCCTGATCGTCGATGATGCACCTTTCATTCGAGATCTGGTGAAAAAGGCTCTACGTAGCTACTTCCCCGGTTTGCAGATCGAGGAGGCCATCAATGGCCGCAAGGCGCAGCAGGTGCTGGAGCGCAGCTCGTTCGATCTGATTCTGTGTGACTGGGAAATGCCGGAGATGGGCGGTCTGGAGCTACTCCAGTGGTTTCGCGCGCAGCCGGATAGAGCGAAAGTACCCTTTGTCATGGTGACCAGCCGCGGCGATAAGGAAAACGTAGTTGAAGCCATTCAGGCTGGCGTGACCGACTACATTAGCAAGCCCTTCACCAACGAACAGTTTATCACCAAGGTAAAAAAAGCGTTGCAGCGCGCAGGTAAGTTGGACTTGTTGCAGGGACGGCAGGCACCTACACCCAGTACCGGCATCGCGCAGGGGTCAGTAGCAAGCCTGACCGGTGGTCGCAATACTGAGGCACCGGCGGCAGCCCGGCCGGCGCAGCCAGCCAAGCCAACCAATCCTTTTCCCGGCGCCCCGGCTTCGCCACCCCCTGCGGCGGCTCAGTCCGTGCGCGGCCAGGCTCAGCTGCGATTGCCTGGCCAGCAGTTTGGTTGTGTCATCAAAACCTTAAGCCTGCGCGATGCACTGGTGGTTGTGCGCCGTGGCGAGCGTATGCCGCTGGTATTTGAAAGCGGGGTGCTGGATCTGGAGCAAGACAGTGATCAGTCGGTCGCGCGTCTTAACGTCTATATCCATGCGGTTGCCGCGTTGGAACCCAATGTAGACTGCGAGTGGGTCAAGGTCACGCTCAAGTTTGTAGATCAGGATCCGCAGAAACTCGATTACCTGTCGCGATTGGTCGCCTCAGGCACGGCACAGCAGCATTACAGCCCCGGGGCCTGATGCCCTCAGCTCGAGCGACGAGCAGGGAAGTGGCAGATAAAGGTGCTGCCTTCTCCCAGGCGGCTCAGGATTTCCAGCCGGCCCTGATGGCGCAGCAGTACGTGCTTGACGATGGCCAATCCCAGTCCCGTTCCTCCAGTATTGGTGCTGCGACTGGAGTCAACGCGGTAGAAACGCTCGGTTAATCGGTTGAGGTGCTGCGGCGCGACACCGACGCCATTATCCGTTACAGACAGGTGCTGTCCGGCATCGTCACTCCACCAGTGCAGTTTGATCTCGCCTTGCTCAGGCGTGTATTTCACGGCATTAAAGGCCAGGTTTGAGAAAGCACTGCGTAGCTCGCCTTCAACGCCATGCAGACGGGTGTTGCCCTCAATCTCCAATGTTACCTGGTGACCTTGCTCGCCTGACAAGGCTTGGGCATCCTTGCGAATGCTTTCCAGCATCGGCTTCACGTCAATGTACTGATCGTCGCTGGTATGGTCTGAAGTCTCAAGGCGCGCTAACAGCAGCAAGTCATTGAGCAGGCTCTGCATGCGGCTGGATTGCTGCTGCATCTGCTGCAATGGTCGCTTCCAGCGCGGATTCATGTCGGCTTCGCTATCGAGCAGCGTTTCCACATAGCCCACTACGACCGTAAGCGGCGTGCGTAGCTCATGCGAGACGTTGGCCACAAAATCCTTACGCATTTGCTCAAGATTGTGTAGTCGGGTTACGTCGCGCACCACCATCAAGCGCTCGCCCAGGCCATAGCGAGTAACGGCATACTGCAGTTGGGTGTTCAGGTTGATGGGCGAGTGAATTTCCAGCGGCTCGCGAAAGTCGCCACTTTCGAAATACTCGATAAAGCGCGGATCACGTATCAGGTTGTTGACGTGCTGGCCGCTATCATCCGGCGTGCGCAGACCGAGCAGCCGCTCTGCGGAGTGGTTCCACCATTCCAGGTGACCCTCTTTGTCGATCATCACGACGGCATCACGCAGAGCGGCAGTTGAGGATTGAATGCGGTCGATGACAGCCTGCAGACGCGCACGCATGCGCCCGTCGCGTCGTTGCAAATGATAGATGCTATCGAAAATTTCTCCCCAGACGCCTTTGGCTTCTGGTGGTGGCTCATTCGGGTGTGTGCTGAGCCACTCATAGAAGCGCGACATCTGACGTAGAGTCCAGGCCAGATAGAACCCCAGGCCCAGCGCCAGGGTCCAGGCTGGCTGCTCAATGATCCAGCCAACCAGCAGGCAGACCAGTACCAGCAACAGAAGCTGGCTCAATACCCGGCTGAAACTGTTTTTACCCACAGGAACTCCTTCGCCTGCTAAATGACGCCGGCACCAGGCGGCAATTGATCCGCGAAGCAGTCACATGCTCACGCCTTGGTAGAGAATCGATAGCCAGTGCCGCGTACGGTTTGTACCAAATGCTCATAGTTACTGCCAAGTGCCTTGCGCAGTCGGCGAATATGCACATCAACAGTTCGCTCTTCCACGTACACATTGCCGCCCCATACCTGATCAAGCAATTGGCCGCGAGTATAGGCGCGTTCCTGATGGGTCATGAAAAATTGCAGGAGTCGGTATTCGGTGGGGCCCATTTCGGCAGCGCTATCATCGATGGTTACGCGGTGGCTGACGGGGTCCAGATGCAGGCCGGATACTTCGATAGGAGCTTCGTTGTCTACCGGGCCAGCACGGCGCAATACTGCCTTCAGGCGCGCCACTAGCTCGCGGGGCGAGAAGGGTTTGGTGATGTAGTCGTCGGCGCCTACTTCCAGCCCCTGGATCTTGTTGTCCTCTTCGCCTTTGGCGGTCAGCATGATGATCGGAATATCGGTGGTCATTTCATCACGCTTGAGCCGGCGCGCCAGCTCGATACCTGTGGTGCCGGGCAGCATCCAGTCGAGCAGGATAAGGTCCGGTTTGCTATCGATGATGCTGGCATGCGCCTGCTGGGTATTCTCGGCTTCCAGGCAGTCGTAGCCTGCCATCTCCAGTGCAACCGCGATCATTTCCCGGATTGGTGCTTCGTCATCGACGATCAGAATGGTTTTGCCTGACATGATTTACCGTCTCGTTGCAGATTGCTGACATGCGTCGATTAGATAACATTTTTATTTCATTTGTGTGACCAGTCAGCGTCGAGACGATGAAGATTGAGCCTTTATTGGCGTCCTCGGCGCGGCTACAGCCAGTAATCCAGAGCCAGTCCGATGAAAACCAGCATGCCCGCCCAGTGGTTAGCCAGGAAAGCGCTCAAGCAGGCCTGAGCGTCGCGTTCGCGGATCAGCCAGTGCTGCCAGACAAAGCCGAGCGCCATGCCGCCCAGACCGAGATAATAATAAAGGCCAAGCTCGAAGCGAGAACCGACCAGAAGCAGGCAGATAAGTGTTAAGCCCTGCAACATGCCAATAATGGCACGATCGGCTTCGCCAAAGAGGATCGCGGTCGACTTGATGCCAATGCGCAGGTCGTCTTCGCGGTCACACATGGCGTACTCGGTATCGTAGGCGACGGTCCACAGCAGGTTAGCCAGAAAGACCAGCCATAGCTCCGGCGGCAGGCTGTTGGCCTGGGCGGCAAAGGCCATGGGGATAGCCCAGGAGAAAGCCGCGCCCAGCACGACTTGTGGATAGAAGGTAAAGCGTTTGCAGAACGGATAGATGGCGGCCAGTGCGATGCCGCCAAATGACAGCATGATGGTTAGCTTGTTGGTGAACAGCACCAGAGCGGCGCTGAGTATTACCAGAACGGCAAAAAGGATGAGCGCCTGCTTGGCGCTGATGCGGCCGGTCGCCAATGGGCGCTGTCGGGTGCGGGTGACATGGCCATCGAGATTGCGATCGGCATAGTCATTAATGACACAGCCGGCGGCGCGCATCAGAATAACGCCGAGAATAAAAATCACCAGGTTGGCGGTCCCAGGCATACCTTCGGCAGCCAGCCAGAGCGCCCACAGGGTTGGCCATAGCAGTAAGTAGGTGCCAATGGGGCGATCCAGCCGCATCAGTTGAATGTAGTCGTTGGCTTTTGGATGCAGCCGCCCCAAGGGTTTAATCAGCAGGCCTAGCAAGGGATCACTCCAGATAGACAGTGGATCAGGTGCCGGCGCGCGGCCAGCCCTGCAAGAATACTTCACAGACCAGAAGCTGCAACTGGCCATCGGAAAAGTGTGAACGTCGTGCCCAAAGCCCGTTGGCCTTGTACTCGGCTGGCAGCCAGTGCGCTGGGTACTGACTTATTTCAATTGGGCCGCGGCTAATTTGCGGATTACGAAACAGCAGGTGTCCGAGGCTAGTGGTGCCCAGATTGTTCAACTCCATCGCGGCACTGCCGAGCGCGCTCAGCGGTGCGACCGTGCGCGCAAACACGCGCGCTGCGCCATCCGTATGCAGTAGCACTTCGCGCGCCCATACCGCCTCGCCTGGTGTCACACCCAATGCCAACGCTTCATCCTGGCGCGCTGGCTGCTGGCACTTTTCAAGCAGTTGCACGTGAAAGTCCTGATTGCCTGCCTCGGTCAAGCGCTGGGTAAGCGATCCCTCAGCGCAGAGCCAATTGAACAGGGGGGCAGGTGGCGGAGCAGGGTGGGAATCAGTGGTAAACCAGTTGGGCAGCATTGCGACAGGATCTCTCCGGCAGGCGTTTGGGCAATGTCCAGCAGGGTAACATGAAACAGCGCTGCGCCGCGCTGGCACGGGGTGATCAGCGTGGCCAGAGGCGGCGTTCCAATAGGCCTGGCCTTGGACTTGCATCACAATTGCGGTAGTGTCTTTAGCAGCATATTTTCAACTGATACAGGTAGCAGCAATGAAGAAGTGGCAGTGTATCGTGTGTGGTTTTATTTACGACGAAGCCGAAGGTTGGCCGGATGAGGGCATATCGGCAGGTACGCCTTGGGAGGATGTCCCCGTAGACTGGATGTGTCCCGATTGCGGAGTAGGCAAAGAAGATTTCGAAATGATCGAGATCGGTTGATAGCGCTTCAGGGAGAGACATAGGTGAGTGACGAGGCTCCGCTGGTTATTGTGGGTACGGGTTTGGCTGGTTATAACCTGGCCAAAGAGGTGCGCAAGCTGGACGCAGATCGCGAGCTGGTCTTGGTGACCGCTGATGATGGGCGCTTTTACTCCAAGCCCATGCTCTCTAACGGTTTTGCCAAGGGCAAGAAGGCTGACGAGCTGGCGATGCAAGATGCAGCTGCGATGTCCGAGCAGCTCAACGCGCGGATTTTCACTCACACGCAAGTGACAGCTATCGACGCCGAGCGCCGAGTGTTGCAATTGGGCGAGCGCCAACAGCCTTATTCCGACCTGGTACTGGCGTTGGGCGCAGCGCCCCGCCAACTCCCGTGGGCTGACGCCTTGGGTGAGCGGCTGCTATCGGTCAATGATCTGCAGGATTACAGCCGCTTTCGGTCTGCGCTTGAGGGCAAACACGACGTGCTGATTATTGGCGCAGGCCTGATTGGCTGCGAGTTTGCCAACGATTTGTTGTCCGGCGGCTACGCCGTCACGGTGGTTGCGTCCGATCCTTACCTGATGCCGCAATTGATCCCTGAGCCCGTAGCCGCAGCCGTGCAGGCCAGGCTGGAGGCGCTCGGCGCGGTCTTCCATCTGGGTTGCGCCATCGAATCGCTGGCGGTGGCTGAGCACGGCGTGAGTCTGCGCCTGGATGACGGCAGTGAAATCCGGGCTGATCAGGCCCTATCGGCCATAGGGCTGACCCCACGATTGGCGTTGGCAGAGACCGCAGGACTGGAAATCGGCCGAGGTATTATCGTTGATCGCGCCCTGGCTACCAGCCAGCTGCATATTTATGCGCTAGGTGACTGTGCCGAGGTGCAGGGCCTGAATCTGATGTACGTAATGCCGCTGATGACGGCAGCTCGTGCACTGGCTAAAACGCTGTGCGGTACAGTTACGGAGGTGAGTTACCCGGCCATGCCGGTCATGGTGAAAACGCCTGCTTGCCCCCTGGTGGTTGCGCCACCACTGACAGCGGCGTCGGGTCATTGGAGAACCACTGGCGAAGACGGCGATCTGCAGGCGCTGTTTCATGATGATCAAGGTCAGCTACATGGCTTTGCCTTAACCGGCAGCAAGGTTGCTGAAAAGCTTAAGTTGACGCGTGAATTGCCGGGCTGGTTAGTCGCGGCGCAGGCCTGAGCCAGGCGCTTTGTCCTTTGGTCGGGAAATTGCGTGTTCCAGCGCCTCTTCCAGCGCCCGATCACTGGCGTAATTCAGTCAGTCGTGCCATGCTGATTATGCGTGGCAGAGCGGCTGGGCCGGTGGTCCTGTGGCTAAATCACTTCCGCTGCGAGGATAGTGGCGGTAACAACAAAAACAACAGAAAAAATGAGGCTTCATATGCGTAAACCGGATCTCGCGGCGGCGATTGCCGACAAGGCTGACTTGAGCAAGGACCAGGCAAACCGAGTGCTTAACGCCGTACTGGATGAAATCACTCAAGCTCTGAGTCGCCAAGACTCAGTCACCTTGGTCGGTTTTGGAACCTTCCTGCAACGTCACCGTGGTGCCCGCACCGGCAAAAATCCACAAACCGGCGCGCCTGTACAGATCAAGGCGAGCAATACGGTTTCTTTCAAGCCTGGCAAGAGTCTCAAAGACGCTGTCAACTGATCGTACCGAGTGACGGAGGTCGTTACTCGACCTCCGTTGCAGCAAAACCAGCAGTTCTGCTGCTTAGTTCTCCGGCTGATACTTGCTTACCAGCACCCTCAGCGCATCGCGCGCCTGCAGTACCTTTCCTACTACCTCTTCAGCCTCGCCTTCAGTCAAGCCCAAGCGCTCGAGCAGCGTATCGGGTATCGGCATTTCCGGGCCTGAGCCAATACGATGGCGGCTGAGCAGTGCTAGTGTCAGATAGACCAGGTTGGCATAAACATGTTGCTCGCCCCGATAGTGAGGGTTGTGCTGTTGGCGCAGGGCAACGCTGACTTCCTCAGGCATATCCCAATAACGCATCAGCCAGCTACCAATCTGATCACGGGTGACGCCAATCAGGTGCTGCTCTATGAGGTGCGGCGCTACATGCGGGTTGGCCTCTACGTGACGGCAGATCATCTTGAAGTAGGGTGGGAAAATGTAGGCCAGCACCAGATAACCGAAGTTATGCAGCAGGCCTGCCAGGTAATTCAGGCCTAGTTCCGGGCGCTTCTCGCGCGGCATGGCTTTTGCCAGCCCCTCAATGACGGCGGCCGTATAGATCGACTGTTCCCAGTAGGGAGTGCTGCGATCGGGTGCATCCTTGGGTAGCTTGAACGTTTTGCCCAGTGAAAGCCCAACCGCCAGGTTGATTACCAGATCAAAGCCCAGTACGCGGCCGATGGCATCTTCTACTGACTTTATCTTGCCGGGCGCGGCGTAGTAGGGTGACGCGGCCCAGCTAACGACTTGAGCGGCCAGGCTGGGATCGGTTTCCACTACGTCGGCCAGCTCGTCGATACCGGCTTCGGGATTAACCCGAAGCTTCATGATTTTATGTGCGGTCTCGGGTAGAGGGGGAATCTCGATGGTTTCTTCAAGGCGCTGCTTCATGCGCAGAGCGGTGAAGTTTTGCACTGCCTCGGATAGATCTTGAGTGTCTTGTTCAGGGCTCGCGGCCGGGTTTTGCAGGCTGCTCAAGGGAATCGAGAAGCGCGCCATGCTCGCTTTGGCCATCAGGGTCTTGGCGTCGTCTTGGCTGATCTGCAGGCACCAGCCGGGCAAGCCGCTATCGAGGGTCAGACAGGCTTGCTCCAGCAGCGCTTGCTCGCAGACACAGGGGGAGTTGAACAAGATGGGTAAGCCGGGCAGCTCGCTGAGCTGGTGTTTGCTCAAAATGCGCTGCAGTTCACTATCGCGCACTGGTTGCAGCTCCCGGCCAAGCAGACTGCTTAGCCGTTTAAGGTCAAGCAGGTGGTCCTTGGGAATCAACGAAAGCACAGTGCCCAGGCTGTCGCAAAGCAGGCTTGCCTGTACTTGCTGTGCTACCGGACCGGCATATTCCAATGGTCGCAGCTGATAGCCAATGCCTTGTTGTTGCAGTAATTTTTCGATCAGGTCAGGCAGGCTGGTGCTGTGGGTGTCGCGTGCGGCTTGATTGCTCATTGCTCTTTCCTTGATCCGTTGGTTGAGACGGGCTCATGGCTTATAAGGCTTTTTCCAGATCTTAGCATGCCCGCTGACAGGCTGAGCAGAATCGCCCTCAGACCTGGGCAAAATGCTGTCCCTGGGCGATCCAGCGGTCCAGCAGTGGCTGAACATGTGCCGGGTATTCTTTGGCTAGCTGTTGCGCTGCCTGTTGGACTGCCGGAAGCAGGTCGGCATCGCGCATCAAATCCGCGACGCGGAACTGCACCAGCCCGGTCTGGCGAGTACCTAGTACCTCACCCGGGCCACGCAAGGCGAGATCTTTTTCTGCGATCACGAAGCCATCGCTGCTCTCACGCATGATGCCCAGACGTTCGCGACCCAGCGCCGATAGGGGGGCGTGATAGAGCAAGACGCAGTGGCTGGCGGCGCTGCCACGCCCGACCCGTCCGCGCAGCTGATGCAGTTGTGCCAGCCCCAGGCGTTCCGGGTTTTCAATCACCATGAGACTGGCATTGGGCACATCGACACCGACTTCGATGACGGTGGTCGCCACCAGCAGATGCAGATCGCCGCCTTTGAAAGCAGCCATGATCTCGGCTTTTTCCGCCCCTTTCATGCGACCGTGAATAAGGCCTATGGACAGCTCCGGCAGGCTGTTGCAGAGGTCTTCCCAAGCGCCTTCGGCGGCCTGTGCCTGTAGCTGCTCGGACTCTTCGATCAGGGTGCAGACCCAATAGGCCTGTCGTCCCTCGGCGCATCCAGCGCGTACCCGCTCGATCACTTCTGGCCGGCGGCTGTCAGAGACCAGCACGGTGTTTACCGGGGTGCGGCCGGGTGGCAGTTCGTCCAGGATCGAGGTATCCAGATCGGCGTAGGCGCTCATGGCCAGCGTGCGCGGAATGGGGGTAGCGGTCATGATCAGTTGATGCGGCGAAAAGCCGCCGGCGGCGCCTTTGTCACGCAAGGCCAGGCGTTGCTGCACGCCAAAGCGATGCTGCTCGTCGATGATCGCCAGGCCCAGGTTGTGGAACTGCACTTCATTCTGAAACAGCGCGTGGGTACCGACCACCATGGCGGCTTCGCCGGTGGCAATCATTTGCAGCTGGTTGGCGCGTGCTTTGCCTTTTAGTTTCCCGGCGATCCATGCGACGGACAGGCCGAGGGCAGAAAACCAGCGTTGGAAGTTATTGAAGTGCTGTTCGGCCAGAATTTCGGTCGGCGCCATCAGCGCGACCTGCCAGCCCGCTTCCAGCGCCTGCAATGCGGCCAGCGCAGCGACAACCGTCTTGCCGGCGCCAACATCACCTTGAACCAGCCGCAGCATGGGTTTGGGCTGGGTCAGGTCGCCCAGCACCTCGTCAGCTACTCTGGCCTGGGCACCGGTCAGTGGAAAGCCCAGTTGTTGCAGAAAAGCTTTGGCCAGGGTGCCTTCGGCCTGCATAACGGGAGAGCGATGCTCGCGCATTTGCGCGCGCAACCGGAGCATGGCCAACTGGTGTGTCATCAGCTCCTCAAACGCCAGCCGGTGTTGAGCCCAATGACGACCATCCTGTAGCGCTTCCAGGTCGATGTCGGGTGGCGGCCGGTGGAGTATCTGTACGGCTTGATGCAATGAGGGTAGCTGGTATTGCTCGGCCAGGGCAGCAGGCAGCCACTCGGGTAGATGATTGCCGTTGGCCAGCCAGCCGAGCGCAGACTCGCTAAGGCTACGCAGGCGCTGCTGTGACAGACCCTCAGTCGCCGGATAAATCGGTGTCAGCGTCTCGTTGACCGGCAGCGGCTCGGAGCCATCCAGGTTCTGCATCTCCGGATGATAGATTTCCAGCCCGGAAGCGCCGGGACGTACTTCACCATAACAGCGCCAGCGACTACCGCGGCTGAGGTTGGCCTTTAGCGCGGCCGAGAAATAATAGAAGCGCAGGCTAATGGTGCCGCTGCCGTCCTGGATGCGACAGAGCAGGCTGCGGCGTCGACCCATAACCACATCGGCGGCTACCACCACGCCCTCGATAACCGCATCGAGCCCTGGGTTCAAAGCGCCAATGGGGGTGACGCGCGTCCTATCCTGATAGCGCAGCGGTAGATGAAAAAGCACGTCCTGAACGCTGTTCAGGCCTAGCTTACCCAGTTTTTCTGCGAGCGCCGGGCCGATGCCCTTGAGCACCGTCAGTGACGTATGTTCGGCGACGCTACTCACTTTGGCGGCTGGCCCACCGAGCATAGGCGGATCGAGTCGCTGAGCATCTCGACGGCTTTGGGGCGAGGAAAGCTCGCACGCCAGGCGATGGCGACCGTGCGGTAGGGGGCCGGCGCAGCGAAGGCTTTGGTCACCAGCAAATCCGAGCTGTAGTAGCGGTCATCGGCCGCAGACATCGGCAGTACGGTCATGCCAATACCGGAGGCAACCATGTGGCGTATGGTTTCCAGCGAGCTGGATTCAACCGTCGTGTGCTTGTGCTGCTCGTCCCCTTTGCGCACGGTGGGGCAGGCTTCCAGGACCTGATCGCGGAAGCAGTGCCCTTCGCCGAGCAGCAACAGCTTGTTGTCGTCGAGTTCGTCCAGGCTGACGTTGGTACGCTCGGCCCAAGGGTGGCTGGCGGGAATCAGCAGGCTGAAGGGCTCATCGTAGAGCGGCATGGTCAGCACATCGGGTTCCTGAAACGGCAACGCGATGATGATGGCATCGAGCTCGCCATTGCGCAGCTTGTCGCGCAGTACGTGGGTGAAGTTCTCTTCGATATACAGCGGCATTTCCGGCGCTACCTTGTGCAATTGCGGCACCAGGTGCGGGAACAAATAAGGCCCTATAGTGTAAATAGCACCGACCTTGAGCGGGGCGGCCAACTGGTTTTTGCCAGCGCTGGCCAGCTCGCGAATCGCCAAGGCTTCTTCGAGTACCTTTTGCGCCTGCCCGACGATACGCTGGCCGATGGGTGTCACCCTCACGGCACTTTTGCTGCGCTCAAAAATCATGATGCCCAACTCGTCCTCGAGCTTTTTCACCCCAACACTGAGCGTTGGCTGGGACACATGGCAGCGCTCTGCTGCGTGGCCAAAATGCTGTTCTTGGGCGAGTGTCACTATGTAGCGTAATTCGGTCAGGGTCATGGTGTTGCGGCCTGGGCTGGTAGCGGTGAATCGTTAAACGCTAGCATAGCCCTTTGATCGATAGAGTAAAACAATCAGAAGCGTCCGGTTGTGAGCTTATATGTGTGGCACGCTTGATATTATCCGGGCCGCATCCCAGCTTGCGGTTCAGCGGTTCCAGAACCTAGAGTGTGGCAGTCAAACGTTATCAACGAGGTGGTTATGAAGCAGGTCGTTATTGCTGGCTGCGGTGATGTGGGAACGGCGTTGGCGCAGCAGTTATTGGCACGTGGCTGGCAAGTATATGGGCTGCGGCGTGACCCGACGCAGCTGCCAGAAGGCATAGTGCCCATTGCTGCCGACCTGACCCAAGCTGACAAGCCGGCAGACTGGCCAGCCAAAGTCGACTATCTGGTCTACTGCCCGGCCGCTGGCAAGCGTGATCCGGAGCTATATCAGCAGCTTTATGTCGATGGTCTGGAGCATGTATTGGCTTGGGTAAAGAGCAGTGGCCAGCGGCTTAACTACCTGTTGCAGGTATCCAGTACCGGGGTTTATGCACAATCGGAAGGGGAGTGGGTAACCGAAAACAGTCGGGCCCTGGCCGACTCGCCAACCTCCCAAAAGCTGTTAGCGGCAGAGGACGCTGCGCTGCGCAGCGGGGTGCCGGCCAGCGTGGTGCGTCTGGCAGGTATTTACGGGCCAGGCCGTAATCGCTTGATTCAGCAGGTGCGCGATGGCCTGCAGGTACCCGCAGAGCCGCCGCAATATACCAATCGTATCCACCGTGATGATGCGGTGAGTCTATTGTCTCACCTGTTGGCCCTGGCCGATCAACGCGAGCTGCTGGCGCCTTGCTACTTGGGTGTAGATGACGAGCCAGCCAGCCTGTTCGAGGTGACCAGCTGGCTGGCAGAGCAATTAGGCACCAGCTTGCAAGCGGACGGCCCGGTGTCTACTCGTACCGGCAGCAAGCGCTGCAGTAACGCGCTGGTCCGTGAGTCTGGGTGGCAACCAGCGTATCCCAGCTTCCGCGAGGGCTACGCCGAGTTGCTCAAGGGCTGATTCAGTGGGGGTCAGGGCTGGTCTGCGGCGCTGACGCGCCAGATAACATTGCCGACGTCATCGGCGACCAGCAGTGCGCCCTGCCCGTCGATGGCGACACCCACAGGGCGGCCTTGCGCTTCGCCTTTCGCGTTGAGAAAGCCGTCTAGCACGGTGTAAGGCGCATCATTTGGCCGACCTTCCTTGAAGGGGACGAAGAGCACTTGGTAGCCGCTGTGGGGTTCGCGATTCCAGGAGCCATGCTGGCCGATGAACAACCCTTCTGTGAAAGGTGCGGGCAGGCGGCTGCCGACGGCATTGCTCAGCCCCAGCGATGCCGTGTGCGCGCCGAGGGCATAGTCGGGCACCAGTGCCTTGGCGACCTGGGCTGGATTGCGCGGGCTGACACGCTCATCCAGATGCTGACCGTAGTAGCTCCATGGCCAGCCATAGAAGCCGCCATCCTGGACTGATGTCATGTAATCCGGCACCAGGTCATTGCCCAGTTCGTCGCGCTCATTGACCACTGTCCACAGGGTGCTGCTATAAGACTCCCACGCCATGCCTACCGGGTTACGCAGCCCGCTGGCGTAAATCCGCTTACTGCCGGTGGTGGGATCTATCTCCCAAATTGCCGCGCGGCCCTGCTCTTGCTCCAGCCCATTCTCTGCGACATTACTATTGGAGCCCACTGCGGCGTAGAGCTTGCTGCCATCAGGGCTGGCGATCAGGTTCTTGGTCCAGTGATGGTTCAGTGTGCCTGCGGGTAGTGCGGTAACCAGCTCGCCCGGCGTGCTGATCTGCGTTTGGTCGGCGTGATAGGGAAACCGCACCACGCCATCTGTATTGGCGACGTAGAGATCGTTACCAACCAGCGCCATACCGAAGGGTGAGTGCAGGTTGTCGATAAAAACGGTGCGTTGGTCGGCAACGCCGTCGCCATTGCTGTCCCGTAGCAGGCTGATACGGTCGGCACTTGGGGTGGTCGCCCCGGCTTTGGTCATTACCCGGTTGGCGACCCACTCCTTCACGCCGCCGCTGCCCTCTGGTTTGGCTGGTGCATTGGTTTCAGCAACCAGTACATCACCGTTGGGCAGCACATGTAACCAGCGCGGGTGATCAAGGCCTTTGGCAAAGGCGGCGACTTGCAAGCCATTGCCAGCTTGGGGCATTGCACCAGTCGGCCTACCCACCGCGGGAGCAATATTCACCGTCGGCAACAGGCTTGAGTTTGGCTCTGGCAGGGCGGGGTGGGGGCCCATGCCAGCTTTGATCGGCAGTGCCTGCTGAGCGCCACAACCAGTTAGCGTCAGCGCAAGGCCGAAAAGAGAAAGGTAAACGCGCGGGGAATTATTCACTGGATTTCCTTGTCGGTGTAGGGACAGCAATAAAGACACTGCAGCTTGTTAACGGTATTTGGCAATCATTTAGTAATGACCTGTCTGCGGTGATGACGTTCACCCGGCTGAACCAATTTGCATGAAACCAGATGGCTATTCGGCTGTCTGCGGCACTCGCAAAACGAGGAGTACTATATGAATAAGTCAGCATCAGCCCATTGGCAGGGCTCTCTCAAAGAAGGCAAGGGCACCATTTCCACCGAAAGTGGGGCGCTGAAAGCTAATCCCTATGGGTTTAACACTCGGTTTGAGGGTGAGCCGGGTACCAACCCGGAAGAACTGATTGGTGCTGCCCATGCTGGCTGCTTCTCCATGGCGTTCTCCATGCTATTGGGCGAGGCGGGTTACACGCCAGACAGTATTGATACCAAGGCCGTCGTCACGCTAACCAAGCAGGATGATGGCTTTGCGGTTACCGCTGTGGCGTTGACCATGAGCGCCACGATCCCCGGTATTGACCAGAAAGAGTTTGATGAGATTGCTGGCAAAGCCAAGAGTGGTTGCCCTATCTCCAAGCTGCTGAAAGCGGATATCAGCCTTGATGCGAAGCTCGGCTGAGCCGGCGTCGCCAGCTGCAAGTCTTAAGCTACAAGTAGGCTTTAGGTGGCGGCTGGGTCGTTGAAGAGCAGCGACGGCTCTTGTTGCTGCTGTAGGCAAAAAAACCGCGCGGGTTCGGCCTGCGCGGTTTTTTTCTTTCAGCTTGCGGCTGGTAGCTTAAAGCTTGCCGCTGTGGTGGGCGTTAGCCCACTACCATGATGCCGTCCATTTCTACCGGCACACCCTTGGGCAATGCGGCGACGCCGATCGCAGCGCGAGCTGGATAAGGCTTCTCGAAATAGCGCTCCATGATCTCATTGACCTTGGCGAAGTTGCCCAAGTCGGTCAGGAAAATGTTCAATTTGACGATATCCTGCAGCGTGCCGCCAGCAGCCTCGGCAACCGCAGTGAGGTTGTCGAATACGCGACATACCTGCGCTTCAAAACCCTCAACGACCTCCATAGTAGCCGGGTCCAGAGGTATCTGGCCTGATAGATAGACAGTGTTGCCGACCTTGATGGCCTGGGAGTAGGGTCCGATTGCGGCAGGTGCCTGCTCGCTAGTGATAACTTGCTTGTTCATGAGTGCTCCAGAGAAAGTCAGTTCTTAAGGCGGGTAATACGCATCACACCATTGAGTGAGCGGATGCGCTTGATCATTTGTGACAGGTGCAGGCGATCGCGCACGCGGATAACCAGCTGAGCCACGCTGATGCGACCGTCGCGCTCATCGACGCTAATTTTGTCGATACTGGCGTCAGCCACGGTAATACCGGTTGCCAGTTGAGCGATAATGCCGCGCTGATGTTCCAGCTCTACCCTCAGTTCTACAGTAAATTCGCCACTGACGTCTTTATCCCATGTCAGGTGCATGGTCTTTTCGGTGTTATGCCGACTATCGACCAGGTTTTTACAGTTCTCCTGGTGGATTACCATACCCTTGCCAGATGACAAGTAGCCGACGATGGGATCGCCAGGAATGGGATTGCAGCAGCGCGCGAAGCTGACAACCAGGCCTTCTGTGCCGCGGATCGCCAGCGGGTTTTCGCCACTGCCGGTATCGTCCTGGCTCTGGTCAATGCGCTGTTTTTCAGTGTCTTCTGCGGCGCCGTCAGCAGCTAGCAGGCGGCGCGCGACCACGTAGGCCATCCGGTTGCCCAGACCGATATCCGATAGCAGGTCTTCCAGGTGCTCCATGCCGCAATCATTCAGTACCTGGTCGATACGCGGCTGTGGAATATCTGCCAGGTGGGTATCAAAGCTGGTCAGCACCTTGTCGAGCAGCCGTTCGCCGAGGGCAATAGACTCGGAATGGCGCTGATGCTTGAGGAAGTGACGGATGTTGCTGCGTGCCTTACCGGTGATGACGAAGCTCAGCCAGGCTGGATTCGGACGGGCGCCAGGGGCGGTAATGACTTCGACGGTCTCGCCGCTTTGCAGTGGCTCAGATAGTGGCGCTAGTCGGCGATTAACGCGACAGGCGATACAGCTGTTGCCCACATCGGTATGCACAGCATAGGCAAAATCGACCGGAGTAGACCCCTTGGGTAGCTCCATAATGCGACCTTTGGGGGTGAAGATGTAGACTTCGTCCGGGAAAAGGTCGATCTTGACGTTCTCAATGAACTCCAGCGAGTTGCCGGCGTTCTGCTGCAACTCCAATACGCTTTTCAGCCATTGGCGAGTCCGCGCGTGATTGCCATTGATCACGTCATCCTTGGATTTGTAAACCCAGTGCGCGGCGATGCCACTGTTGGCCAGCTCTTCCATCTCTTCGGTGCGGATCTGAATCTCGATGGGCACGCCGTGCATACCGAACAGCGTGGTATGCAGTGATTGGTAGCCATTGGCCTTGGGGATGGCGATGTAATCCTTGAAGCGTCCGGGGAATGGCTTGTACAGGCTGTGCACTGCGCCCAGTACGCGGTAGCAGGTATCTGCCTTGTCGACGATGATCCGGAAGGCATAGACATCCATGATCTCGGTGAAGGCTTTGCGCTTGCCGCGCATTTTCTGGTAGATGCCATAGAGGTGTTTCTCGCGGCCCATCACTGTTCCTTTGAGGCCTTCACGCTCCAGGCAAGCCTGTAGTGAATCGAGAATCTTGTTCAGCAGTTCCTTGCGGTTACCGCGTGCGCTGCGCACTGCGCGGTCGATCAGTTGCGATCGCATCGGATACATCGACTTGAAGCCCAGGTCTTCAAACTCGGTGCTCAGGCTGTGCATGCCCAGGCGAGCCGCAATGGGGGCGTAGATTTCCAGGGTTTCCTTGGCGATACGCCGGCGTTTTTCCGGGATCAACGCGCCAAGCGTGCGCATATTGTGCAGACGGTCAGCGAGCTTGACCAGAATTACCCTAATATCGCGGGCCATGGCCAGTGCCATTTTCTGGAAGTTCTCAGCCTGCGCCTCGGCCTTGGTCTCAAAGGTCATTTGGGTCAGCTTGCTGACGCCATCCACCAGCTCGGCCACTGTCTCGCCGAATTGGGTAACCAGTGCGTCCTTGGGAATGCCCGTATCCTCGATGACGTCGTGCAGCATGGCGGCCATCAGGCTCTGATGGTCCATGTGCATGTCGGCAAGAATATTGGCTACTGCAAGGGGGTGGGTGACGTAGGGCTCACCGCTGCGACGGGTTTGACCGTCGTGCGCCTGCTCGGCGTAAAAATAGGCCCGCCGGACCAGGTTGACCTGTTCCGGCTCTAGATAGCTAGCGAGGCTGTCGGCAAAAACTTCTATTGCAGACATGTAGTCCTCCTGCGCTCACCGTGGCGAGCGTTGACCTCAGGAGTCCACGGCCTGCGCAAACTGCTTACTCGGCTTCGTCTGATTCCAGCGAGTACAGCGGCTCTTGCTGGTCCTGCAGTGCTTCTTCAGCCATGATTTTGTTGGTAAACAGGCCTTCTGCAATTTCGCGCAGGGCAACGACGGTCGGCTTGTCGTTTTCCCAGGCTACCTTGGCTTCTTTGCCACCGGTGGCCAACTGACGTGAGCGCTTGGAGGCCAGCATAACCAGCTCAAAACGGTTTTCTACATTTTCCAGGCAGTCTTCAACGGTAACGCGGGCCATGGTGTTACTCCGAAACGGGTATCTATGAAATCGGGGTGCGTGCCTATTCGGGACGCAGGACCAAACAGTGTACTGAATTGCGCCTCACTCTGACAAGAGCGCTTGTAGCAGAGCAGTGTGGCGCGACTGTTGCGCGTCCAGTCGCAGGTGTCTTGCGCGCACTATGGCTCTGAGATCGTCCAGTGCGGTATGGAAGTCGTCATTGATCACCACCGAGTCGAATTCCACGTAGTGGCTCATCTCGGCCACGGCCTCCGCCATTCGCTTGTCGATCACGGTTTCATCATCCTGGCCGCGCTGGGTCAGGCGCTCGCGCAGCGCGGTCTGGGACGGCGGCAGGATAAAGATGGAATGGGCATTGGGCAGCTTGCGGCGCACCTGTTGCGCACCCTGCCAGTCAATTTCCAGGATCAGGTCATGCCCCTCGGCCAACGTACGCTCAACCGTCTGCTGCGAGGTGCCGTACAGGTTGCCAAACACCTCGGCGTGTTCAAGAAAGTCGCCGTCACCTACCTGCTTTAGGAATGCCTCGCGGGAAGTGAAATGGTAATTGACCCCGTCGTGCTCTCCCGGGCGCATGGCCCGAGTGGTGTGCGAAACCGATACCCGCAGGTTGCCGGTCAGCTCGATCAGCGCCTTAACCAGGCTGGTCTTGCCCGCGCCTGAAGGGGCAGAAATGATGTACAGGGTGCCGGTCGCTTGGCTCATCGAAAACAATATCCTGCGGGTCGGTGAAAAAGGGGGGTGGGCGAATTATAGGGATATTGACGGCTGTCGTCATGGATAACCTTTGCGCGGCGCAATCCGCTAAGCTGTTGCTTACAGACGAATCGCAACGGGAAACGCGCAGCAGATGATTTCTAAATGGCAATGGCTGCTAGCGCAGCTGAGCCGCACCTTATGGGTGCGGGCGACCCTCTACGTCCTGCTGTCTGTTGCTGCAGCCTTGCTGGCGGTGCTGGTAGAGCGTCTGTTGCCTGAACCGCTGCCCATCACGATAGGCGCCTCCGCGGTTGATAGCATTCTTGATATTCTCGCCTCCAGCATGTTGGCGGTGACAACCTTTTCGCTCAGCGTCATGGTTTCCGCCTATAGCGCAGCTACCTCTGAGGTCACGCCACGTGCCACGCGGCTGCTGATGCAGGACACCACGACACAGAATGTGCTTGGCACCTTTATTGGTTCTTTTCTCTACAGCCTGATTGGGATTATTGCGCTAAGCACGGAGGTTTACGGCGAAAGCGGTCGTGTCATCATGTTTGGCATGACGCTGCTGGTGGTCGCGCTGATCGTGATCACGATTCTGCGCTGGATTGAGCATCTATCGCATTTTGGCCGGGTGGGTGACACCACGGCGCGGGTCGAAGTGGTTGCTGCTGGCTCACTCGATGACCGCATAACCAACCCTTGTCTGGGGGCACATGCGCTGCGTGATGACAGTATCCCCGCCGGTGCGCACGCGCTCTACCCGCGGCATTGCAAATACTTGCAGCACCTGGATATGGCAGCTTTGGCTGACTGTGCTCAAGCGCATGACGTGAACCTTTACGTTACCGTCTTGCCTGGCGGCTTTTGCCACCCCGCCGAGCCCTTGTTGTGGTTGCAAGGGGAGCTTGGTGAGGCGTGTGAGCAGTCGCTGCATGACTGTTTTACCTTTGGCGAGCTGCGATCATTTGACCAGGACCCACGCTTTGGCTTTTCGGTGCTCTCGGAGATTGCTTCTCGTGCACTCTCACCCGCGGTAAATGATCCGGGTACTGCCATCGATATTTTAGGCCGGGGAGTGCGCCTGCTGTCTGCCTGGGTAAAGTATCGCGAGCCGCAAGAGCAGGACGAAGTGCGCTACCCGCGTGTCTGGTTAAAGCCCCTGCAACTGGATGATCTCTTCGACGATCTGTTTGGCCCTATTGCGCGTGATGGCGCAGCCCGCATCGATGTCCAGCTACGTCTGCACAAGTCGATGCAGGCGCTGATCGCCCTTGATCCGGTTTTCTCCACTCCGGCAAAACGCTTGAGCGGCGAAGCCTTGGCACTATCGGAGCAGGCCATGGTGCTGGATCTGGATAAGGAGCGTGTGCGCAATCTGGCTGTGGCTGCGCGGGTTTAGGTACCCGAATGGGCTGTGGTGGCGTGTGTGATCCAGAGGTATTCAGGGGACGCAGCAGCGTCGGCGCTAGTACTACGAAGCGTATACAATAGCGCGCAGATTTTAACCTAGAGCGCATAGAGAGATTACCTGATGACGTCACACCGGCCTCCGTCGGAGCCCCGCAGCACCGACTATGCTTCCACCCGCGTGGGTCGAAATAAGGTGAGCGGCAAAGGCGCCCAGCACCAGGACGCCATATACCGAGCCATCAGCGACGCCGTCATCGAGCATCGCCTCAAGCCGGGTGCGCGTCTGCGCGAAGATGCCCTGGCCGAGGTGTTTGGTATCAGTCGCACCGGTATTCGCAAGGTGCTGCAGCGCTTGGCGATGGAGCAGTTGGTCACCTTGACGCCGGGTAAGGGCGCAAGCGTTACGCGGCCTTCAGCCGAGGAAGCGCACGAGGTATTTGAGGCGCGGCGGCTGGTTGAGGGCGGCTTGCTGGCCAAGCTGACGCGGCGGGTCAATGCCGATGAGTTGCAGGAATTGCGCGCGTTAGCCGATCAAGAACAGCAGGCTCTGCACGAGCGGGAGCAGAGTGACGCCATCAAGCTGTCGGCGGCGTTCCACAATCGCCTTGCCGCGCTGGTGGGCAACCAGACCTTGACGCGCTTTGTTGATCAGCTTTGCTCGCGCTCGTCATTGATTCTGGCGATGTATGGTCATGCGGGAAATCTGGGGTGTGAATGCGGCGACCACAGCCAGCTGATCGACCTTTTGCAGGCCGGTAAAAGTGATCAGGCAGCTGAGTTCATGGGCCGCCACCTCGATTCAATAGAGGCGTCATTATCCATAGACGACGCCCCCGAAGAGGCGCCGGATTTACGCAATATCTTTTCTGCTTACCAGTAACTCGATACTGAACACCCGAGTGCAGTGCATCGGGTGTTCGATGCGTTTAGTCTTACTGGCGAAAACGCTGACATGGCGCCCAATACCGCATCAACAGGTAATAGCAAAGTCCGGCTGGAATCAGACTGGCGTACCAGGAAACAACGGCAATATTGAGTGCGACCACCGCGCCCACGGCGGTGGCAATCAGTGCAGCATAGTTCACGCCACGGTAGGGTCCTTTAGCATCGTAGAGGTGCTCAAGGTTCAGCGTACGCTTGCGCAGTAGATAATAGTCGACCACCAGAATCGCAAAGATCGGGCCGAGGAAGGCCGAGTAGGTCTGGACGAAAATCTGCAGGCCGGCAGCCGAGTCATCGCTTACCAGCTTCCACGGAAAAGTCGCAAAGGCCAGCAGGCCGACGATCACAGTGGCGGGGCGGAATGACAGCTTGAACACATCCATCAGTACGTAGGTTGGCGGCACCACGTTGTTCAGCACGTTGGTGGTGACCTGCGCAAAGGCAATGAACAGCAGCGTGGTCATCAGCAGTGGTGTGTTGTCGACCGCATTGGCGAATACCTGAATCGGATCGGCCACGCCCGTGGCTTCTGACACCATGTAACCGATCAAGCCCATGAACAGCGTGCAGGGCAGGATCGACATGGAGTAGAGCGTGGTCAGCAAGCCGGGACCGCTGCCGTGCTTGTGTTCACGGGAGTAGTCGCTGACGTTGAGGATCATGGTGCTGTAGATACCGAGGAATAGCATGGTAGCGCTCCAGAACGGCAGTCCCCAAGAGCCTTGCATGGTGAACAGGCTGGTCGACAATTCATCGCCGTAACGCTGCACCGTGCTGTAAAACATGTACACCAGCGACGCCAGAATAAAGGCGCTACCCACGTTTTCCAGCCACTTGATGCCCTGAAATCCCATTACTGACAGCGCAATCTGCAAAAACTGGAAAGCAATAAAGAAGAACACCAGATTATCAAAGCCGAACAAGGTGGCTGACACCATATTTAACGCGCCGGCGCCAATCCAGCTCTGAAATCCGTACCAGACAATCGCTGGCACTGCGCGCACCAGGCCAGGCAAGCGGGTTCCGCCAAAGCCGAAAGCGCTGCGTGCCTGTACCATGAACGGGATACCGTACTTGTAGCCAGCGGCGCCATTGAGTACCAGGGCGATACCGATCACGAAGCAGCCGATGGCAATCGCCAGTGTAGCCTGAATCAGGTTGAGGCTGCCGACGACGCTGGAGCCCATGGTGAAGGTGCCGATGGAAACGCACCCGCCGAACCAGGCCAGCAGGTACGATAGGCGGCCCATGATGCGGGTCTCCTGGGGGGCGAGGGATTCGGCGCCCGGTGCTTTGGACTCGTGATCTGAGTGCGCTGACAGGCTGCTTTGCGCTGCGGTGGCGTCGGTTTTCATGAGATTGCCTCGTGACGTGAGTTTTTCATTGTTATCTCCTTGGATCGCACGATCCCGGTTTTTATTTTTACGCTGTACTACAGTCTCTGCTGCGCTGGATACTGATTTCAGGTTGGTTTGATATTGGAATAGTCGGCGAAGCGGCCGACAAAGGGTTTGGGTAACGGGAAGGCCAGGTCGCCGAATTTGCTGGTACCCAACCCCAGACCTACCACCGCTTCTGCTAATTTGATTGCTGCAGTAACGCCCTCGACAATCGGCAGGCCTACGGCCTCGCTTATCTGCGGCGTCAGGTCAGCCATGCCGCCGCACCCCAGTACGATGGCGCCGATGTTGTCTTCACGCTTGGCACGCAGGCATTCTTCGATGATCAGTTCCAACGCCCGATCCGGATTGTCTTCCAGTTCCAGTACGGGGATGTCGGCAGCGCGTACACGGCGGCAGGTGTGGCTAAAGCCGTAGTTATCCAGCAGGTGTTCGGCGATGATGGCGGTGCGTGGCAGTGTGGTAACCACCGAAAAACGGGTGCTGATCAGGCTGGCGATATGGAAAGCCGCTTCGGCAATGCCAATCACTGGTGCACGGGTCAGCTCGCGGGCGGCGTACAGGCCGGGATCACCAAAGCAGGCGATGATGTAGGCGTCGGTTGCTTCGCGCTCGCCAGCCAGAACTTCTTCTACTACGCCCAAGGCGCTGACCGCCTCATCGAAATGGCTTTCAATGGATACTGGGCCACTGCTTGGCTGCGTGGCGGTAATGCGTGTGCTGGGCGCCGCTACGGACTTGGCGGCACTTTCGATGGTCGCCGTCATGGCTTGGGTAGTATTGGGGTTTATGACGCGAATATGCATTGAATTGGCTCGTATCTATATTTGTACACAAGGTTTAAGAATAATTGTATACAATCTATTGAGTCAAAAAGCCAAAATACTTCATGCTTATTGCATGCGATAAGCTTGCCTGACGAGCCACGCTGGCAAGCATTTTGAACAGCTTACGTAAAGGACATGCCGTTATGACATCCAGCCCTGACTATCCCCGTGACCTTATCGGCTACGGGCGCAATACGCCCGAGGCCAACTGGCCGGGGCAGGCCCGAATTGCTGTGCAGTTTGTTCTCAATTACGAAGAGGGCGGTGAAAGCTGCGTGCTGCACGGTGATACGCATTCGGAGAGGTTTTTGTCTGAAATCGTCGGCGCAGAAGCCTTTCCGGCCCGTCATTTGAGTATGGAGTCGATTTATGAATACGGCTCACGGGTGGGTGTTTGGCGCATTCTCAAAGAATTTGAACGGCGCAATCTGCCGCTAACCGTTTTCGGTGTGGCTATGGCGCTGGAGCGCAACCCCGAGGCGGCGCAGGCGTTTTGTGAGCTGGGTCATGAAGTGGCGTGCCACGGCTGGCGCTGGCTGCATTATCAGGATGTGCCCGAAGCGGTGGAGCGTGAGCACATGCAACGCGCGATGGACATTTTTCAGCGTCTTTACGGCGAAAAGCCAGCGGGTTGGTACACTGGTCGTGACAGCCCCAATACGCGCCGTCTGGTGCTCGATGAAGGCAGCTTCCTTTACGACAGTGACTACTATGGCGATGACCTGCCGTTCTGGACGCGAGAAGCCGATAGTCAGGGTGAGCTGCACAACCACCTGATCGTGCCCTACACGCTGGATACCAACGACATGCGCTTTGCCTCGCCGCAGGGTTTCAACACCGGCGATCATTTTTTCCAGTACCTGAAAGACGCTTTTGACGTGCTCTACGCCGAAGGTGAAGAACTGCCGAAAATGCTGTCTATCGGTCTGCACTGCCGTTTGATTGGCCGGCCGGGACGTTTCCGTGCGCTGCAGCGTTTTCTTGATTATATCGAATCCCATGATCGGGTCTGGGTGACACGGCGCGTCGACATCGCCCGTCACTGGGCTGATCACCACGCCATTTGAGCCAAGGAGCCAGCATGTCCAAGCAACCGACAGAACCGCGTACCTATTACGCCCCGACCGGTGGTCATCCACCGCAGACGCAATTGACCACCGATCGTGCGGTCTTTACCGACGCTTACGCGGTGATCCCCAAGGGCGTCATGCGCGACATCGTCACCAGCCATTTGCCGTTCTGGACCGGCACCCGTCTGTGGGTGCTGTCGCGCCCGCTGAGCGGCTTTGCCGAGACCTTTTCCCAGTACATCATGGAAGTGCAGCCCGGTGGCGGCAGTGACAAGCCGGAAACCGACCCCACAGCCGAAGGCGTGTTGTTCATCGTTGAGGGTGGCATGACCCTGACCCTGAACGGCCAGCAGCACGAGATGAAGGAAGGCGGTTACGCCTTTATTCCTCCGGCCAGCGATTGGCAGGTGCGCAACGATTCAGGCGCCGTGGTGCGCTTTCACTGGATACGCAAGGCTTACCAGAAAGTCGAGGGTATCGACGCACCAGAAGCCTTCGTTACCAACGAAAATGACATCGATCCACTGGTAATGCCCGGCACCGACGGCGCCTGGAGCACCACGCGGTTCGTGGATATGAGCGACATGCGCCACGACATGCACGTCAATATCGTCAACTTTCAGCCCGGCGGTGCTATTCCCTTTGCCGAGACCCACGTAATGGAGCACGGCCTCTATGTGCTGGAAGGCAAGGCCGTTTATCTGCTGAACAAGGACTGGATCGAAGTTGAGGCCGGTGATTACATGTGGCTGCGTGCTTTCTGCCCGCAGGCCTGCTATGCCGGCGGCCCTGGTCCGTTCCGCTATCTGCTGTACAAGGATGTAAACCGCCACATGAAGCTGCCGACCTTTGCTCGCTGAGGAGTGATAGATATGGCTGCTGATATGTTGGAGTTGCGAGCCGAGCCACTGACCCCGGAGGCCTTCGCGGCCTTCGGTGATGTGATCGACTCGCGCAGCTCGGATCATTTCATGATCAACTCCGGGCGCACCCGGCGTCATCACGACCTGGCCAAGGTTGAAGTGGCGGGCGAGTCACCGCGCGTGCTGATCAGTATCTTCGTCAGTCAACCGGTTGAGGTGCCCTTGGAGTTGACCTTCCTCGAACGTCACCCGCTCGGCAGCCAGGCGTTCATGCCGCTGCATGAGGAGCAGTTTCTGGTTGTAGTGGCGCCGCCGGGTGACACTATCGATCCGGCCGCAGTGCGCGCCTTTATTACCGATGGCCGCCAAGGTGTGAACTACGCAAAAGGCACCTGGCACGCGATTCAATCGGTACTCGAGCGCGAAGGTGAATTTTTGGTGGTGGATCGTGGTGGTGCCGGGCACAACTGCGATGAGTATCCGCTCAATATCCGCGTCACGCTGGAGTGAGCTTGTGACAGGGCTGGCCCAGATGCAGCCCTGTGTTTATTAGCAGGGCGCAGTTACTCTATATTCTGAATCTGCTCATTGAGCAGCGGACTAGATCCTAACAAACTCAATGAGTTATCGAAAAGAAACCGCTCAAAAATGCCTGTTTGCCCACCAAACTGCCCACCACTTGCCTATGGCTTTTACTAAATCTTAGTGGTTAGCAATGGAAAAACAGTGTCGTTTTTATGCTGCTGTTAGAGCTAAAACATAGCAGTTTTGAAGGGCTTTATCGAGTAATTTTTTCAACACCTTATTTAATAATGGATACAATAATATCCACTTTCTGTTTTATTTCGCTATAATGGATATGAATGTATCCATTTGGCTTTTGCGGATGAAATTTACCTTACTTGATGATACCGATGTAAGCCACGCCTATGCGGCTTATTTACGTGAGTTACGAAAGCAGGCAAAGCTGTCACGAGCGGCGCTTGCTGAGCGAAGCTGCGTACCTGCGGCCACCATTAAGAAATTTGAGCTGACCGGGCAAATTTCATTTCGCCAATTGCTGTTGCTATGGCAGACCCTCGACTCGCTTGGGCGTTTGTACGAGCTCACGCAACCTAGCAAAGAACGCGCTGCTATACCCACGAGTATTGATGAGGTGTTAAAAGATGAGTTTTAACCCCATTCAAAAACTCGCCGTAACTCGTACGTTAAGCTCAGGTGAGCAGGTTGCTGTAGGGGTCTTGGCGCAGAATCGGCAAGGCGTTTTTTTTCAGTATGCAGACAGCTATTTGCAGCAGTTTGGCAACTTATCTCCTTTTACCTTGCATGCGAACGCGCAAGTTCAAGTCGCACCTAAGCAGCCACACCAAGGTGTACATGGCGTATTTGGAGATTGTTTGCCCGATGGCTGGGGCATGCTGTTACAAGATCGTATTTTCCGGCAACAAGGCATCCTGGGCGGTTGCAGGAGCTGAGTGCAACACGGTTATTGAATTGAC